>OBVN01000365.1_pt1 | contig 13247 bp, 16 predicted proteins | sample 1476171 | NCBI WGS metagenome assembly OBVN01 (sample SAMEA2580014, study PRJEB22360) | human gut metagenome | biome: human gut; feature: human-associated habitat; material: faeces | place: Denmark | collected 2008/2010
TTATCACTCATACACACCCTGGAATAAATTCTATCATTATTTTAGAGCGGGATAGGAAAATGAAAAAAAATTACGTATTACGTAATTTAGGTCAGTTTACAAGGAACTACACGCAGACCACGAAACGGGGGCTGCTGACAACAAAACAGGGCTGTGATTGCGTGGCGTGGAGCCGCAAGCGCAGGACTGGTTTCATCAGCAGACAGGCGGATATAAAAGCCCTCGTCCCACGCCGGACTACGGGACAAAATGTCCCGAACCATTTTGATAAGCAAGCGTACTTGTCAACCTTTACCCTTTTTGAAAGAACCACTACCACGATAAGTGTTGACAACACAGGTAAAGACTTGTCCACAGTGTTTGCACCGTACCATGTGAACCATAATTTCATCCGCCCATCCATCTTCGGTCTTTACCTGATTCAACGGGCAAGTGGATTCTTCCTCAAGCAGTTCAAAACCGCCATTTGTCACAAGCTGTTGGATGTATTCGATACACGCCAGATAATCTTTCGGTGCGTTAAATCTCTTCCATTTCTGAATATTATGACAGTAGTCACACATTGCAACTCCCTCCATAACCAAATTTTCTAAATTTTGAAATGGGCGGGAAGCCGTTTTAGGGCTTTCCCGCCTTGGTTGCTCATCAGCAAAGACAGGCGGGGCTGTCAACGGCGGCGCATAAAATGTGCCGTTCATCTTGACCGTTGACTGGCTCGGCTGGCTTTGCTACCTTCCCGATAAATAGGAAAAATCAATGTTAAAAATTTTGTAGCAGTTATCATAATTCACTTTATCTTCTCCACGCCACCAGTTGAGCGGATAGGATAGGCTTTGTCTTAAATCTCCGGTATCTCTCATCAATGGTGGGGTAAAGGAATGTATATATCCTTTATGCTCTGGTGTTTCCAAAATCCCACAAATAGCAAGCGTTTCAAGGATTCCAATAATCTCACCTTTATTGCAGGGTAATAGTTTGCTTTCCTGAATTTTTTTTCATAACATAATGCCAGTGGCGTGGTCGCTCATTACAGATGATATTGATATTATTTCTTTCAAAATATTCTTGTCGGTACTTGTAGGGGTTTGTTTATCCATATGAGCAAATTCATTGAGGTAAAAAATGGGTTTTCCAATCCCACCCCAAATTCCGCCGCCTTGATACTTAACCCAATTATAAAATGTTCTATCCAGCCGAGATGGAACTTTGTCTGTTCTACCTCCATCAAACATCAACCAGCTTACAGCATATACATACGATGCTAAAATATACCGATACTCCATATCACGAGTAGATAAGCTATATAAAAAAGAGTTGGCAGCATCACTAAGAGAAATACATTTAAGACTTTGTGTCAAAATGCGTATAGCTTCTTCATGTGAAATAGATAAATCCTCTAAAATGGCTCCATGTTCTTTTGCATACGCAATTTCTTCAAATGATAACAGTTTCCGCTTCGTATCATCCATATAGTGCATCAGAATTTTTTTGCTTTTCTTATCCATAAACATTTCTCCCTAATTTTAGGCTCTTAGTTCTCTTACTTCCGTCCTCGCTGTGGCTTTGGATTTTTCAGCAAGTCCGACTTCTGTGCAATCTTTTTCAGCCACTTCTTTTCTTCTTCGGATAGCTTCTTCAAATTCAATTTGAGCCGCTTACAGATAAACGCCAAAGCCGCTTGCTCCGGGTCGCTGTCTGGGCTGGCAGTTTCCTCGGCGGTCTGCAAGAAATCTTCCAGCGGGTTGTCCTCCGGGACGCTGAAAAAATCGTCCTTATGTGCTTCTCGCAGGTCAAGAGCTATCTTGTTTATGTCCTGCTGTATCACATAGCGGCAAAAGCTGTCATCGTCAATATGGGCGGCGACAAGCTGTCTTAACTGCGGGTCGGTCAATTCGGGGTTATGCTGTTTCATAATGGTTGCGCTCATGGTGTCCACTATGGCGTTTACGGTCTGCACTTGCTTGACCGCCACGCCGTTTACATAGATTTCAAGGTCAGCCATGAGCCGGGGGAAATCCGAGTGTGTTGCTAACTCACACAACAGGGAATTATCCAGCCGTCCGCTTTTCAATAGTTCAATCATATCATCACTCAAACGCAGGTCTGCAAGATCGGCGTTTGGGTGATTTCTTGTTTGGGACAGCCCCAGCAGATAATCGGCGGTCACGCCGTAAAACTTCGCCAGCTTGATAATGGCATAGTGGCTGATGTCCTTGAAATCCTTTGCTTCATAACTGCCCAGCGCAGACTTGGAGAGATTTACTTGTTCTTCAAGCTGCTCCAGCGTCAGCCCACGCTCCACACGCAGGTCTTTCAATCGTTCTTGTATGGATAATTCCATGCCCTTCCTCCTTGTCTACTTAATATATGACGACTTAACTTCCTAAACAGTTTATAATTTCTTCTATTTCCATACAAGCATCCTCAACCCTGATTGCTATTTCCTCGCTAAAGAAGCGGCTTCCTCCCGCTAATTGGTCAATCAAGCTAATTAACACTTCAACATCACAATTCAAAATAAATCCCTGTGTTCTCCACTTTGGCATTTCAATAAGGATTTGATTTTTAATTTCTAAATATTTCGCTTCGTCAAAAGTATTTTCACATCTTAGTTTTACCAGAAAACTATCTTCTGCATTTATTAAATCACTTAATTTTGACATAGAGACCTCCCTAAACGAAAATGGCATTCTGTTTTTTCCATTTTACCACAATTCCGAGAGCGTGGAAATAGAGAGTTTTCCGGGCGGATTTCCTACCTTTCGGATATACGGGACGGGCGGTCATTTAGGTGTAGACTTAGGGTAGTTCATCGATGAGCTGCACCTTGAAAACCAAATGACCGTCCGAAAAGGAATACCCCGGCAGGGGAAGCACCGCAAGGAGCCAACCTCTGGACACTTTGTCCAGAGGTCACTTCGGGACAAGTTGTCCCGAAGCTGTGGGGAGCGTGCCAACGCCGGAACACGCCGCAGGAATGGGGCAGGAAGCCTTTTCGGTGAGAGCGGCAACGAAAAGCAAAATGGAGGAAACACATGAGAGAGAACCCATATAAACGACTGCCGCCCGTAGAGTGCAAGCAAGACGGTTCCCTTTACCGCATGACATCTGCACAGAGGAAACAGGCAAACGACCTGATCCGCCGGGAGTGCTGCAACTATGAGGACGGGAACTGTATGCTCCTTGACAATGGGGACACCTGCGCCTGCCCGCAGACGGCTTCTTTCTCGGTCTGCTGTAAGTGGTTCCGCTGGTCGGTCTTGCCGCAAATCGGAACGCTGGAAGCAGAGATTTTCCGGGATAAGGAGCTAAAACGCTGTGCGGTCTGCGGCAGGGTGTTCGTCCCAAAGTCCAACCGGGCGAAATACTGTCCCGACTGTGCCGCCAGAGTTCACAGGCGGCAGAAAACAGAAAGTGAACGGAAAAGGAGGTCTTGTGTGGACAGTTAGGAGCTGAAAAGTCCTTGATTTACAATGCTTTACAAGCACAGAACAAGGGCAGGTAATAGAAACTACCGTCTGCCCCGGAAACAGGCTTCTAACCGTCCACAAAACACGATATGACAAACACCATTTATATCCATCAGCCGGAAAAGGCGGTCAATCTCTCCAAACAGGCAAGAGCCATTGAAGCCACGCTGGACGGTATTACCCCGTTCAACGCTGGAAAGAAGAAAGAGGAAGCCCTCTCCCTGCTGAAAAAGTGGTTTCCGCAGATGGAGAACTTCTCCGGGCAGCTCAAAAAATACAAGGTCACGATAAACGACCTTTTGGCAGATAATGAAAAGCTGGAAGAACGAGCCAGAGCCAGCGAAAGCGGCAAAATCAAAGACCACATGGAACGGGCAAAGCTGGAAAGTGAGCTGCACGACATTCAGCGGCTGGTAGACCGTATCCCGCCGGAGGTGTTGGCAGAACTGAAACGGCAGCAGCGGCACACAAGGGAACGGTGATTGATGACAGAAAACATTTCACGCCGCAGCATGGCGGCACTGCACTTTGCTACGAAAATAAGTAGCGAGGGCGTGAACCTTGACAAACAGGCTTTCAACGCCTCATGAAAAGCCATCAAAGCGGCAGGCCAAAACCTGTCGCCGGCCGAAGTATGGAACAGTGGACATCAGTCTGGTGCCACCACAAAGTATCCCAGCTTTTGCAGTTCATTCACCATACGGCTGGCCCGTTTGTGCTCACTTTGTTTTCTGCGGGTCTCAAAACATTCTTCGTTGTAAGGTGTTCCCACCGTCAGCATCGTGTAAATCAGCGCCAGCAGCTTGCGAGCCAAAGCAATCATTGCACGTTTTGCGCCCTTCCGCTGTTTTATCCTCCAGTACCAACCGGAGAAGTACAAGGTTCGCTTTCCGGAGATGACCCATCCCACCTCGCATAGCATACTCTTCAGATACGGATTACCTTTGTTAATGTGAGCACTCTTACGTTTTCCGGCACTTTCATTGTTACCAGGACTTAAACCAGCCCAGGAGCATATATGCTGGGAATCCGGAAATGCACTCATATCGGTACCAATTTCCGCGATAATAGCCGCTGCTGCAGTTACATCAATGCCCGGTATGGAGCATAGGAGGCTCAATGCCTTTTCGTGTTTTGTGATTTCTTCTGCAATAGCGTTCTCCACAGAGTGGCGGTGCTGTTCAAGAGCCTCCAGATGCTCAAATATCATACGAAGAAAGCCGCGTTGGTGTTCTGAGAGCGAACCGTTCAAGGCGATCAGTATTTCATCGATACGTTTCCGTGTTTGAGTTTTCAAGCATTTATCTAGGGCTTCTCGCGAGATGCTTCCATACTCCATAAGATGGCGGATGATATTCCGCCCAGAAGCACCGAAGGTATCCGATAGAAAAGCCGCAAAACGGAAACCGGAGCTTTACAGAAATTTATCAATGCGGCGATTCTTTTGGGCGGTAATGTCATGTACAATACTTTTTCGATATCGCGTCAGATGGCAATTCACGAAAAGTCTTATCTGGGGTAAAGCTCCCCTTCAGTAGTCCGGCTCGGAGCAGAGTTGCAATCCATTGCGCATCACGCATATCTGTTTTGCGTCCAGGGACATTCTTCATATGACGGGCATTCACAACTAAAATGTTGATCTGTCCATCAAAACACAGCTCTAACATTTCATAGATAGGCTGCCAATAGATGCCGGTACTCTCCATAGCAACGTGGTGGCAATCTGCTTCCAATACCCAGTCCCGCAGCTTTTGCATCTCCGGAATAAGTGTACTGAAAGATCGTATCTCGATCTCCGGATCGGTTCCCAACTCACCCTTGGCGAGGCAGGCAACGATAATATCCCGGTGAACATCCAAACCCATAACACAGGTCAATATGTCTTGCATCAAATCCCTCCCTCTAATTTGCAGGCTAGGAATTGCCCGGGTGGGTATCCGAACTTTGCTAATCGTGCTATTCACTTGCGTGATGCAACATACTGCTGTTCTCTTGGGCAATTCGTCCACGTTGAACAAACGGGGTGAAAATCCACCAAGGTTCAGACGGACTACACCTGCTGCCCTCAGTTTAGCAAATCCTTTGCCTTCTGCACAGACTTTATTTTCATTCTCAGCTGTGATGGCCTTTCATGAGGCGTTGAAAACTAAATACGGAGGTACTATGGAGCATATCAGATACAAGAAAGAAACCGAAGTCGTGACTTTTCAGGGAAAGGAAATCACGCTGGAAAATCTCTCCCCGGTGTTCACGCCGGAACAGGAAGCGGCAAAACGCCGGGAGCTGGAACAGCAGCTTTATGAGGTATTCCGCAAGTATGCCGACAAACGGCAGAGAGAGGAAGCCGGAGCATAAGGTTTTCCAAAGCCATCGTTGATTTGCGGGGCTGCTGGCGGTATAATAAGACTGTCAGCAGCTCCGTTTCTTTTTTAAGAAAAGGAGCGACAATATGAACAATCGAATAGACGCAATCTATGCAAGACAATCGGTGGACAAAAAGGACAGCATTTCCATTGAAAGCCAGATTGAATTTTGCAAATACGAGTTGAAAGGCGGTAACTGCAAGGAATACACAGACAAAGGGTACAGCGGCAAGAACACAGACCGTCCGAAGTTTCAAGAACTGGTGCGGGACATCAAGCGGGGCTTAATTGCAAAAGTCGTGGTTTACAAGCTCGACCGTATCAGGGGCGGGATGTGAAGCCCAGCAAAAAGAACGACTTGAAAGACCAAATGCTGGTGTTGGCTCCCCATGAGGGTATCGTCCCCTCTGACATCTGGCTGACCTGCCGCAAGAAGCTGATGAACAACATGAAAATCCAGTCTGCCCGGAAAGCTACCCATACATGGCTGGCGGGAAAAATCAAATGCGGGAATTGCGGGTATGCTCTTATGAGCATCTTCAATCCCTCCGGCAAGCAATACCTTCGCTGTACGAAACGGCTGGATAACAAGAGTTGTCCGGGGTGCGGGAAAATCATCACTTCGGAACTGGAAGCGGTTGTTTATCAGCAGATGGTAAAGAAGCTGGCAAGCTACAAAACGCTGACAGGCAGAAAGAAAGCGGCAAAGGCAAACCCGAAAATTGCAGCACTGCAAGTGGAGCTTGCCCATGTGGACAGCGAGATTGAAAAGCTGGTGGACAGTCTGACGGGCGCAAACAATGTGCTGCTTTCCTATGTGAATGTGAAGATAGCGGAACTGGACGGGCGCAAGCAGGAACTTCTGGCGAGGATAGCGGAGCTGACGGTGGAAGCCATCAGCCCGGAAAAGGTCAGCCAAATTTCCGGCTACCTCGACACTTGGGAGAATGTATCCCTTGACGACAAGCGGCGGGTGGTGGACTTGATGATTACCACCATAGCCGCTACAAGCGACAGCTTGAATATCACATGGAAAATCTGACGGGTGGACCCCCCGTCAGATACCTACCCTGTGTAGTCCCTTGTAAACTGTACTTTTCCTTGACATTAATAATTTTTTATGATCAGTTCCTTATATATGCAATTTTTGTTAGAAAGATTATTATTTCTTTCTATTTCTTCGATATGTAAGCCTTTATATAATTCCTTAATGTACGGATCATTATTATACGATAAAACAAACCTCCCTCTAATTTCCTTTAATATTCTTGCAAGCTCTTTATGATCTCCTTCAATAAATTGTGAATCATAATGCCGTTCTGCTTTGTAATATGGCGGATCAAGATAAAATAGTGTGTCAGCACTGTCATAGCTTTTTATAATTTTTTCATAACTCTTATTTTCTATAATAACTGCAGATAATCTTTTTTGTATTTCTAATAGGATCTCTTTAGTATTATTTATTCCTGTTTTTGCACCATATGTTCTACGACCCGCACCATATGATACTTTCACCAGATATAAATACATTGCAGCTTTTTGAATATCTGTACCGATATTGTTATCTATCATCGTTTTATAATCTATAAATATCTCCCTGGATGATAAGATCCAGTCAAGTTCTTTTTGTACTGCATCAGCATGAAACTTAATACACCTGTATAAATTTATTAAATTACTGTCTATATCATTGAACACTTCAAGTTGTTTTTTACTTTGGTCTTTATCAAAAAGCACCCATCCAGCTCCGCCAAACACCTCAACATATTTTGTAAAACCATCATCATTTGGAAAACGTTTTATAACTTCTTTACGTAATAATTTTTTTTCCACCTATCCATGGAATAAACGAATTCAAATCAAACCACCTCCACTAAACATAAATTATACATTCGAATCATCATTTAATGTAAAATAGTTTTTTTATAACGATATGCGTAAAAATACACCATGCAGATAATTTTCTATTGCTTTTACCCTCATTTAGTTCTTTTATTATTAGAAAAAACGATAGATAATTTAGTAATATCCTTATAAATAAAAGGTTTATAAGCAAAATAATAGAAATATAAAAAGCAATTTACAACAAAATTACAACAAAAGAAAGAGCCTTATATAACGACTTATACTAAGAAATAAATAGATAAGGAAAAAATGTTAGTGAAGATACAGTGTCTCTTCTTATAGATCTATTATGTATTACTATTTGCTCAACTACGTACAATTTTTTATGCTTACTTGTAAAAAATAAGTACTTAATATATACTAGCTGTATATTAAAATACATTTCAGGCACAAAAACAGACATCTCAAGCACACATACTCATTGAAACTTTTAAATCTGCTATAGTATCGACATACAAATCATTAGTATCAATTTACTATAGAAATAAAATTAGGAGGTTTTATGAGATTTAAGAAATGTCATTATCGGTCGCAAGTAGATATGAAAGACTGTGGTGTGGCTACTCTCGCAATGATACTTGAATATTATGGTTCGTATTATTCTTTGGCAACATTAAGAGAAATGGCAAAAACAACACAAGACGGAACTACTGCATTAGGACTTGTTAAAGTAGCGGAAGACCTACATTTTAATACACAAGCTATTCAAGCAGATATGTCGCTATTTGATGTAGAAAATCTATCATTTCCTTTTATTGTACATGTAATAAAGAATGGAACACTTTTACATTATTATACAGTAATAGGCTGTGATAAAAAGAATATTCATATTGCTGATCCAGATTCTTCTGTAGGAATAACGAAAATGTCTCGTAAACAGTTTGAGAAAGAATGGACAGGCGTTACATTATTTTTTACACCGTCTAATTGTTATAAGCCATATAAGGAAAAGAAGGTTGGCTTATGGTCTTTTGTACCTGTTTTGAAGAAACAAAAACTACTGATTAGTCAGATTATTGGGGCTACTTTATTTATAACTTTTATCAATATTAGTGGTTCTTATTACTTACAAGCTATTATTGATAATTATATCCCAAATCAAATGTTTCATGTATTAGGAATTATTTCTATAGGATTAATCATTGGTTATACGATACAACAATTAGTGTCATATGTTCAGTCACAATTGTTAATGATATTAGGACAACGCCTATCTATTGAAATTATTTTGTCTTATATCAAGCATGTTTTACATTTACCACTCTCTTTTTTCTCAACACGAAGAACTGGAGAAATTGTTTCTAGATTTACAGACGCAAATGCAATTATAGAGGCTTTAGCAAGTACAGTATTATCTGTCTTTTTAGATGTTTCTGTTGCTATAATCGTAGCAGTTATTTTATGTTTACAACATCCTCTATTGTTTTTGATTAGTATTCTATCACTGCCGATTTATACCTTAATTGTCTTCCTATTCATGAAACCATTTGAAAGAATGAATCAAGAGGTCATGGAAACTAATGCAAAATTATCTTCTTCTATTATTGAAGATATAAATGGAATAGAAACTCTTAAAGCATTATCAAGTGAAGATACAAGCTATCAAAAAATAGATAAAGAATTTACCTTGCATTTACAGAAATCATTTACTTACTATCGAAGTGAAAACATACAAAAGGCAATAAAAACTTTACTGCATTTATTATTGAATGTATTTATTTTATGGACAGGATCAAAACTTGTTATGAGCAATCAAATGACTTTAGGACAATTGATTACCTTCAATACCATGTTAGTATATTTTACAAATCCCTTAGAGAATATTGTGAATTTACAAACAAAACTACAAAAAGCACATGTGGCAAATGCACGATTAAATGAAGTTTATCAAATTAAATCAGAGTTTTTATCTCAACAGCCAATGATTGATTTCAAAAAGTGGAAAAAGACAATTGCATTTAAAAAAGTAAGTTTTCGATATGGCTATGGATCAGAGGTTTTAAGCAAAATTGATTTTACGATAGAAAAAGGAAGTAAAGTAGCTTTTGTTGGTATATCGGGGTCTGGTAAAACAACTTTAGCAAAACTATTAGTCAATTTTTATGAACCTACTTATGGAGAAATAACATTAGATCATATGAACTTAAAGGAAATAGATAAGAAAAGTTTACGTCATTTGATTACTTATCTTCCTCAACAGCCGTATATATTTAATGGAACGATTTTAGAAAATTTACTATTAGGTGCACCGAAAGATACAACACAAAAGGATATTATAGAAGTATTAAATTTTGTTGAATTAAATACAGATATCTCTCGATTGCCTATGCAATTACAGACAGAATTAACCTCTGATGGTACAGAACTTTCTGGTGGACAAAAACAAAGAATTGCTTTAGCTAGAGCATTGCTTACAAAATCACCTATATTAATTTTAGATGAAGCAACAAGTAGTTTAGATGTATTAACCGAGAAAAAAATAATTGACAATTTATTAGCATTAGATAAAACCATCTTATTCATTGCTCACCGTTTAACAATTGCGGAACGAGCAGATCGTGTGATTGTGTTAGATAAAGGACATCTAATTGAAGATGGTCCACATGAAACACTGCTAAAAAAAGGCGGTTTCTATACTCATTTAATGAATAGTTAAATTAAATTTTTATATTGTATTTCTAAAAAATCGATAAGGAGAATAATTATGAAAACAAAAAATAAGAGTACAAAAAATATTAAAAAATATAAATCATTATCTAATGAACAGTTAGGAGAAATTATCGGAGGAGGTTCTCGTTCCCCTTCTATATTTGAGAAATTGTGTAACTGGATAGGAATGTGCAATAATAAGGATATGAGAAAATAATGTTCATTGATTTATTGGGATTGATTTTTTCGATTATGGGTTTACTTCTTCCTAGAATCATTTTAGGAAGTCGAATTGACGAAATATTTCTTCAAAAGAGAAATTGGCTCTATTTATTTTTATTGCATTTGATTGTTACAAGAATCAACATGGCGTTTAGTGGAATTGGAATAATTATTTTTTATTACATGGTTTTCATCATTCGTCTAAAAAAAGATAAAAAAATAGCCTTGTTTTACTCTTTATATTTATTCTTAGCTTATGAATCTGTTCGTTTCTTTTTTGCAAGTGTATTTTATCGGGTGATTTCAACAAAAGATATGACAATCTTTTTTTCAGAAGGATTAGATTTACTATTAACAGTCTTCTGTTTATTGATCGCTACATTAATCTTTAAATATATAAGACTAGATAAAGAACTGTTAGAATCTAAGTGTTTTTCAGTCTCCATTAATTATGCTTTATTGATATTTTTAGTTTTGAGTGTTTTGAGGATTACATCTTCGGTATTAACGAAAATAAAAAATCCATTTATTTATGAATTTGATACAACAGTATCTTTATTTATTTTTATTAGTTATCTATTAACTGTTTTATATCTTCATGAAAAACAAATAAGCTATTTTCATCAAGGGAATATCAAGCAAAAAGAACAAGAGAATCGAGATTTAAACGAATTGGTTATAGAGTTAGGTTCACTCTATGAAGAAATACGAGGATTTAGGCATGATTTTGGTGGTATTATCGCCTGCTTAGAACCAGCGATAGAAAAACAAAATATTAATGAAATTAAGCATATCTATCAGCATGTGTGCCTTAAAATGAATCAACGTTTGATAAAGGCAGATTATACAGCTTTTAATTTAAATCAAATAGAAGATATTGCTTTTAGAAATGTATTGACACAAAAAATGCTTCAAGCAAAAGCTCAAAAAATTCCTTTTTATTTGGAAGTATCGAACAATATTCCTATTGTAGAAGTACCTATGTTGGATACAGTTCGTTTATTAAATATTTTATTGGATAATGCATTAGAAGGAACAGAAAAAGCAATGTATCCACAAATTACAGTCGCAATTATTCATGATACGACTACTACTTCTATTTTAATTCAGAATACAAGAGAATCTATTGTGATTGATAAACGAAAAATTTGGGAAAAAGGATATTCTACAAAGGGAAAAAATAGAGGAATTGGATTATCTTCTTTGTTGGATTTGATTTATAAATTAGAAAATGTCGATATTGAAACGATTATTGAAGAAGAATCTTTTACTCAAAAATTAATTTTTAGAAAGCGAGGTACTTATTAATGATCAATATTGCGATAGTAGAAGATAATCTTCATCATCTTATGCGATTAGAAACCATATTGTATGATCTTTCAAAAGAAATGCACATAAAAATAAATATAGTCAGTTCAGCAAGTATAGAAGAATATCAAGCACAATTATCTGAAAAAACGGTATATGATTTGTATTTTATTGACTTAGAAATTGATAATAATAAAAATAAGGGGTTTGAATTAGCCAAACATATCAGAAGCTATAATCCCTATGGAACAATTGTGTTTATTACAACATTATCTGAGGCAATGCCTTTAGTTTTTAGAAATCATGTATCAGCTTTAGATTTTATAACAAAGGATAATAGTGAATCTATATTTAGAGAACGTGTCAAAGAGTGTCTAAAGTACGTATTGTCTAAAAATCAAAGACAAAAAGTAGAAGAAATTTTAAGTTATTCTTATCAAGGAAGAACGGGTATTCATATCCCTTTTTCGGATATTTTGTTCATTCAAACAGCCCCTACTTCCCATAAATTAATCCTTTTTGGCGTTAATTTTAGAAAAGAGTTTTATGGAACTATAGCAGATATTTTAAAGTTAGATACAAATCACTGTTTTCAACAAGTAGATCGTTCAACAATTATAAATATTGATAATGTAATTGAAGTAAATTCACGTGAACGAGAGGTATTATTTTATGAAGGAACAAGCTGTTCTATTTCCAGATTGAGAATCAAAGCACTAATAGAAAAACTAAAAGAAAAAGAGGAATAACTCCTATGTTATCCTTCTTTTTCTCTTACAATGATAAAAAAAAGAACATTTCAGGCACAAAAACCATACATTTTAGGCACACATGCTCCATTACGTTTATAAAATGCTAGACTATAAACAAGAAATAATTGAAGGAGATGATAAAAGATGATTTATTTTTCAATACCACCTTAAATAATATCTATGCTAAAAATATAGTTTTAGAAAGAAGTGATTAATGTATGAAAAATATATATCATCATAGTTGGATAGTTATTCTATTAGCTATGGGAATATACAATGCTTTTAATCCAACAACATTTGAAAAAAATATGTGTAATTTAATAGGAGTATTATTGATTATATTTGCAATATTAATGAAATTTGGGAAAGGTGATAGCGAAAAAGTATTTTAATAGAAATCAAGAATCATGAAACATTGGTGAGTATTTATGAATGAAAAGAATTGTAAACGGGTGCAACATACAGTAAATATTCTTTTGGGAATAGTTATTTTCTTGATTGGATATGATTCTGAATTAATGCTTATTACTACTATATGTTCTTCGATTATTATATTATTATCCTTAATTATGTTATTT
>OBVN01000366.1_pt1 | contig 13155 bp, 10 predicted proteins | sample 1476171 | NCBI WGS metagenome assembly OBVN01 (sample SAMEA2580014, study PRJEB22360) | human gut metagenome | biome: human gut; feature: human-associated habitat; material: faeces | place: Denmark | collected 2008/2010
TTTACGGCGAGAGAACCAGTTATAGGTATTGCTACTTAAACGGAAGAAACGGGTCACCAGCCACTCTAACGAATAAATCACTGCAAGCGTGACCACAAAAAGAATCACTAATGTGGTGAGTGACATTTCATATACGGTGTTTGCCGTTTCAACTCTGACATAACCTTGCTGACCGGAGAGGTAAGGCCCTGCAATTAATCCGGCAAGTAAGGCGATCATTAAAAAGAGAACTCTAAACATTATCTATCCTTATTGTTGGGGTTCAGTTGCCGGTTGTGCAGCTGGTGCTTCAGCGGGTTTTTCTTCCGCTTTTGGCTCTTCCGCTTTCGCTTCAGGTGCTGGTTTTACTTCTTCTTTTCTGGGGGAATTATCAACCGCTTTTTCTGCTTCAATTTCCACTTTCTGCACATCTAAAGGTGTACGATTTAAGTACTTATCAAGCATACTTAAGCTTTGTAATTGGCTTGGCACATCCACATAGATAGATACTTCAGATAATTCATCCACTGATTTTAAGAAACTTTGAGTTACTTCAGCATTGGTATCAAAATAGCTACGAATCCAAGATGCAACGGCTTCTAAAGATTGTTTATAAAGCTCATTTTGCTGACGAGGTACCGCCATAATCGCTAATTGTAAGCGTAAACGAATGTTTTCACGCAAATAGATATCTTGGTTTGGCGCTAATAATTCTTTGCGATCCGCACCATGTTTTGGTGAAATACGGATAAAGTGATTCAAGAATGAGGTCGCACTTTTTTCTGCATTTTCTGCCCAGTCAGACAGAGAATCTGATAATTTTGTTACATTTTGATCATCACCGAAATTCACATCTAACACAGGTAACTCATCAACCGTATTAGCTAATTGCGATAATTTTTGCATGACCGCATTTTGATCCACGCCAGCTACGGAGAGAAGTTGTTTCAGATCTTGATTGATTGCGCTACGGATAGCCGCAGATTGTGAGTTATTCACTTTAGCAAGAGTCTCATCAGCGAGTTTTAAGAGTGAAACCGCTGTATCCACATCATTATCTAACACTAATTTACGCAATGCATTGTTGAGTAAGAAATCGGATTCAGAGAATAACCAATCAGTAGGTTGTTGAGCATTAGCTTGTGCGCTCACTTTATTAATTTGTGATTGCAAGCCAACTAACTCGTGTGATTTAGCCGTGATTAGCTCTTCGACTTGTGCAAGTTTATTTTGCGTTGCTTTATTTGCAGACTCTAACTGAGTAAGCTGTGTGGTATCAAATTTTACTTCTTGAGCTGGTGCTGAAACCACCGTTTTATTATTGATTTGAGCTTCAAGTGCGATCAATTTTTGTTGGAATTCATCCACTTTTTGTTGGCCAAAATAATAACCTGCACCACCCACGCCAAGTGCAATGAGAATAGCCAATAAACTTAATCCAGTACCACTTTTCTTCACAACAGTTTGTGTACGTGGTGCAACAGGCTCGCGATCTTCAGTTTGAATTTCCACTGCATCTGTTTCTTGGATTTCATCTGTCGTTTCAGGGGTTAATTTCTCTTTCGCCATATCTTTTCCTTAGTGAGAAAGGGGAGTTACTTCATTAAGTAAGGTATTAAGTAAACTTTGATTGTCCGCACCAGCGGAAACCACCACATTATGCCAACCTTGTTGTACTGCGACATCCGCAATGCGTTGACTTACCGTGACTAAACAGCAATTTTTTAGCCAATTTTGTTCATTTTCAGGCACAAATTCAATTAACGCCTGCAAAATTTCAAGGCTTGTTACCACAATGGTTTGCACACCAGAACGAATACAAATACTGGTTTGCTCTTCGTTATTATAACTAATCGGCGTGCGTTGGTAACATTCGACTGTCTCAACAGTTGCACCGCGTAGTGTGGCCTGTTCACGTAGTAATTCTCGTCCACCGTTGCCACGTAAAATTAACAAGTTTTTATCTGTTAATTTTGCCATTTGCGGTAAATTTAATACACCTTCAGTATTTTCCGACGTTATTGGATAACGAACAGTACATTCAGTTTGACAGGAAAAATGCTGTGCCGTTCTATGTCCAACTGTAAAGTATTGTAAATCTTGACGCCAGTTAAAGCCAATATCTTTGAGGGTTTTATCCGCAAAATCGACCGCACTTTTTGAAACCAAAAACACATAATCACCACTTTTTAGCTGATTAAGTTTTGTCGGTAACTGAGCCAACTCAGCACCTGCTTCAATAGAAAGCAAAGGCAAATGCAAGGCAACCACACCGGCTTGATTCAGCTGGTCAACTAGGGCTTTCCCTCGTTCGTCAGGGCGAGTAACTAGTACGGCCATGGTGATTTCCTATGCTGAGTAAATCTTCGCCAGAATCTTATCTGCGCCATGTGCTAGAAGTTGTTCAGCAATGGTCACGCCTAATGCTTCGGCATTTTCAACCGCACTTTTACCTTCCGCGCGAATAATCGCAGAGCCATCAGTTTCGCCGACGAGTGCACGCAAGAAAATTTCGCCATTTTGCTCAATGGCATAGCCACCGATTGGCACTTGGCAACCACCTTGTAAGCGGGTATTCATTGCTCGCTCAGCCAAAACACAAGTCGTCGTAGTGGCATCGGAAAGTGGCGCAAGTAATGCTTTCACTTCTCCATCATCAACACGGCACTCAATTCCTACCGCGCCTTGTCCGGCAGCCGGTAACGACAGTTCTACTTCAATAAATGAGGCAATACGTTCCGCTAGCCCTAAACGAATTAAGCCAGCTGAGGCTAAAATAATGGCATCGTATTCGCCATTGTCTAATTTACTTAATCGGGTTCCTACATTGCCACGCAAGGAACGGATATCAAGATCAGGGCGTAATTGTTTTAATTGGCATTGACGACGTAAGCTTGATGTTCCGACAATAGCGCCTTGCGGTAATTCATCTAATGAACGGTATGTATTAGACACGAAAGCATCGCGCGGATCTTCACGTTTACAGATCACACTTAAGCCCAGACCTTCTGGAAATTCCATAGGCACATCTTTCATTGAATGGACGGCAATATCAGCACGTTTTTCAAGTAAAGCGTTTTCTAACTCTTTAACAAATAAGCCTTTTCCACCAATTTTAGCTAAAGGGGAATCTAAGATTACATCACCTTTTGTCACCATCGGAACTAATTCAACAGAAAGTTTTGGGTGAAATTTTTCTAATTGATCTTTCACAAAATTTGCCTGCCAAAGTGCTAAAGGGCTTTGACGAGTCGCAATTTTTAAGGTTTTAAGTACTGCCATAAATACCGCTGATTTTAAATAGAAATATACCCTATGCTACCATTTTTAGGGCAAAAAGTCAGATCATTTAAATTTTTGATTTCCGACTAGGTAAGTGGTACATTAACGCCAATTATTTGGTCATAGGTAGGAAGCCTTGAAATACGATTTCACTCAAGCCCGAAAATGTATTGAAACATTAGACAAGCGTCGTTTTGATCGAGCATTATTGGGCTCAGGTGATGCATTCCGACACATCGTCTCTTTAGTGCCGCTGTTGTTGCATCTTAATCATCCTGCTCTGCCGGGTTATGTGGAAGATGCCCCGGCAGGCATTGCCGATTTTACTCTTTCCAATTATCAGCAAAATTTTCTCTCAAAAGAATATCCTGAACTTGTCGAAGCCGTGCAAAGTGCGGTCAATTCTGATGCTGTTTTTGCGCAGATCTTAGGTATTTATGTGATGGGCAGTTTTGGCTCCATTAGCCAAACTTCAGCTTCGGATTTGGATATTTGGATCTGCCATCAAGATGATTTATCTGAACAAGAACAGCAGCGCTTAGCGGAAAAAACGAAGAAAATTAGCCAATGGGCATCCACATATCATGTGGAAATGCATTTCTATTTGATGACACAACAACGTTTCCGTAACGAACGTTATTCCGATCCACTAACTAAAGAAAACAGTGGTTCTGCCCAATATATGCTGTTATTGGAAGAATTTTATCGTTCCGCTGTACGTCTTGCGGGTAAACCATTGTTGTGGCTGCACTTGTGGGTGGAAGATGAAAAGCAATATGAGGCCGAAGTTGCGCGTTTAGTCGCGGCTGGTGAGCTTAATTTAAATGATTGGGTTGATTTTGGTGGATTAGGGCAATTCTCAGCCAGTGAATATTTTGGTGCAAGCTTATGGCAGCTTTATAAAGGTATTGATTCACCTTATAAATCGGTGATGAAAATCTTGTTGTTGGAAACCTATGCTCAAGAATACCCAAATGCTCAGTTAATTGCTCGCCAATTTAAAGAGGATTTGCTTTCTGGCCATAGCACAGCTATACATCATTTCGATCCTTATATTGCGATTTTAGAGAGAATTAGCCAATATTTGACCGCACATTCAGAATTTAAGCGTCTTGATTTTGTACGTTCTTGTTTTTACGTGAAAGCCACGGAAGACTTTGCGTTATATCACGCTTCAAACTGGCGTATTTCTTATATGAAAATGATGGCCCAAGAATGGGGGTGGTCAAGAGAACGTATTGAAGAATTAGATCAGCGCCCAAATTGGAAAATCAAACGGGTGAAAGAAAGTCACAATAATTTGGTGAATTTCTTGATGATGAGTTATCGGAATCTGGTGGATTTTGCACGCAAACATAAAATTAATTCTAGTGTGATTCCACAAGATATTACGGTGCTTTCTCGTAAACTTTATACTGCCTTTGAAGAATTACCGGGTAAAATTACGTTACTAAACTCACAAATTTCCTATAACTTAACAGAAGAACACCTCACGTTCATCGAAGTTCACGGCAATAAGCGCTTTAAAGATGGTTGGTATATGGTAAATCAGCCGCCACACCACATTATGTTCTCGAAAGAACGTGTGATTGAATACGGCGAAAGTTTAAATAAAGTGGTTGCGTGGGCTTATTTTAATCGCTTGTTGACGGCAGAAACTCATTTGCACTTAATCAGCCAAAATATCGACCAACTGACTTTACGTAATTTTGTGGCTGATTTGCGGTTGTTTTTTCCGCATACAAATAGCCAAGTTCCAACAAATGAGGCACTTTCTTCACAGTGCGAAATCCGTGATTTATTTATTGCGGTGAATTTGGTGAATGACCCAACAGCACAAGTCGAAGAGCTTAAATCAAATATTTCGCCAAGTGATTTATTCAGTTTTGGTCAGTTAGAACAGAGTTTGGTAGGAAGCATTGATTTCACTTACCGTAATGTGTGGAATGAAATTCGAACCTTACATTTTGAAGGACAAAATGCGATTTTGCTTGCCTTAAAAGTGCTTTCTAATAAAATTGATCAAGGGGTGAATCAGCCTCGTTCTGTGCAGGTTTTCTGTTACAGTAAACACTACAACCGCACATTGCGAAACTTAGTGAGTGTACTCGTAAACCGTTGTATCAGCATTCAATTAGGGGATAGTCGCCCAACAACTCATTCTCGTCTGCGTGTAGCAGGGAAAAACTGGCAATTCTTCTTTGAAGAAAAAGGGATCAGCTTGCAACCTATTGAAGGCGGAAAAGAAAGTGCGGTCAATTTTGAAGACGTTTTACCAACCCAGTTGGAAGAGAAAGAGATTATCCCGGAAGCACGTCGATATCCACCTGAAATTGATGTGTTTGCCAGTGAAGGTTTTTTACAATTCTTCTTTGAAGATAATGCTGATAATAGCTTTAACGTCTATTTGTTAGATGAGAAGAACCGTCTCGAAATTTATCGTCAATGTGAAGGTTTGAAAGATGATAAAGTACGCGAAATAAATCGTATTTATCAATCGCTTGGTTCAAATGATTGTGAAAATCCGTATAAAATGGTGCAACGGAATTTTAATTACCCGCAATTTTATCAATTGCACTCAACTGAAAGCGGCATGCGTATTATGCCGTTCAAATTTAAAAGCAAAAGGACTTGCGAATAGCGACATCAAAACAAGCATTGTTTGAGATAAATCAAGTTTATCTGCAAATATGCATTGGAAGATAGGTAAAATCCCGATAGAATCCCTCGGTCGAAAATCTATTGAGAAGTAATCTAAGGCAGTGGATGTTTTGCCTTTAGGCAATAGAATAGTGTCCGCTTATCTCTTGGAGAATATTATGCAAGAAAAGTTAAAAGTATTAATTATCGACGACCATCCATTAATGCGTCGTGGTATCAAACAATTAGTTGAATTAGAAGAGAATTTTGAAGTTGTCGCTGATGTAGGAAGCGGTACAGAAGGCATTTCCATTGCGATTCAAGAATCGCCCGATTTAATCATTTTAGATCTTAATATGAAAGGTCTTTCAGGTTTAGATACTCTTAAAGGCTTGCGTGCAGAAGGTGTTGATGCGCGAATTTTGATCTTAACCGTGTCTGATGCGAAAAATGATATTTTCACACTCATCGATGCGGGTGCTGATGGCTATTTATTGAAAGATACTGAGCCAGATGTGCTGCTTGAGCAAATTAAACGTATTGCACAAGGCGAAGTGATTTTAAGTGATTCGATTAAAAATCTTCTTTTAGAACGCAAACATACTGTTGATCCAATGGATTCACTCACCGATCGTGAAATGGATGTATTACGTTTAATCGCAACAGGTTTATCCAACAAACAAATTGCAGGCCAGCTTTTCATTTCTGAAGAAACGGTTAAAGTACATATTCGTAACTTACTTCGTAAACTTAACGTTCACTCACGCGTTGCAGCAACCGTCTTGTTCTTTGAACGAAATGGTCGATAGGTAAGATTTAGAATATAAAAAAAGTGCGGTTAAAATTGACCGCACTTTTTTATTTCTTTTAGAACAAGAAAAATTAGTTTTTCGCTGCTGCCGCTGCTTTCACGATTACTGCAAACGCAGGCGCTTTAAGTGAAGCACCGCCCACTAATGCACCATCGATATCCGGTTGCGTGAATAATTCTGCTGCATTAGCGTCATTTACTGAACCACCGTATTGAATGATCACTTGATCTGCTACAGCTTGTGATTTTGCTGCGATGTGACCACGGATAAATGCATGAACAGCTTGTGCTTGTGCTGGAGTCGCTGATTTGCCAGTGCCGATTGCCCAAATTGGTTCGTAAGCAATCACTGCACCATTAAATGCTTCTACACCTAATGCATTGATGACTGCATCAATTTGACGCGCACATACTTCTTCAGTTTTACCTGCTTCGTTTTCAGCTTCAGTTTCACCGATACATAATACAGGCACTAAACCTGCTTCTTTTAATGCGCCAAATTTTTTCGCTACGAATTCGTCGCTTTCTTTGTGGTAAGTACGACGCTCAGAGTGACCGATAATGATGTATTTAGCACCAAAATCTTTTAACATTTCGCTAGAAATATCACCGGTAAATGCACCTTTCACATTAATATCTACGTTTTGTGCACCTAACTGAATCACACTTTTACCGCCACAGCTGCAACCACAGCCAGAAAGTGCTGCTTCAGCCGTACCTAAATACATAACGGGTGGGGCAATTGCCACATCACAACCTGTTACATCATGTAATTCTGCTTTTAATCCTTCGATTAATTCTTTGGTGAACGCTTTGGAACCGTTTAATTTCCAGTTACCCATCACTAAAGGACGACGTGCCATTTTTGTTTCTCCATATTGAATAAATAAAAAGTGTGTTTACTATACCAAACTTTGGGCAGATTTCTTTGTGCAAAATCACATTTTGAAAATTTTTTTGGGGAAATGATGATTATTTTGTGCTAAAAAGCTACAATCTACTGTACGGAACCGATAAAAAATAAATAATTTTATAAATAAACGGAAAATAGGTCTGGTAACAATGAAAATTTTCAAAGCCGAACAATGGAATATAGAAGTGCTTGCTCCACTCTTTGAAGCCTATCGACTTGCCAACGGAATGAGTGAAAATCCTGACCGCACTTTAACCTTTTTAACGAATCGTATACGTTTTAATGAAAGCATGTTTTTTGTTGCTGTAAACGAAAACTCACAGGCGATTGGTTTTGTTCAACTTTATCCTCGCTTATCCTCTTTACAACTACAACGCTATTGGCAATTAACCGATATTTTTGTAAAAGAAGATAAACATCAAGCCGAGATTTATGCTGCTCTTATTTCTAAAGCGAAAGAGTTTGTCCGTTATACACAATCTAATCGTTTAGTGGCAGAATTAAGCCAAGCCCAACAGAGTATTTTAGAACGCGAAGGATTTAAACTAAACACGAAAAAAAGTTTGTTTGAATTAACTCTCTAATGCATACGCTCCTCAATCAATATTGGGATTACTTGCGAATTGAACGCCAAGTAAGCCCACATACGCTCACCAATTATCAACATCAACTGGATGCGATTTTAGCGATTTTGGCTGAAAAAGGTATTCAGCACTGGCAGCAAGTAAATCCAAGTGTGGTTCGTCTTATTTTGGCGGAAAGCCGTAAGCAAGGTTTAAAAGAAAAGAGCTTAGCATTACGTTTGTCTGCTCTTCGTCAGTTCTTCAGCTATCTTGTGCAACAAGGTCAACTGAAAGTGAATCCGGCAACGGGTATTTCAGCGCCGAAACAAGGCAAACATTTACCAAAAAATATTGATGCTGAACAAGTCCAAAAATTGCTTTCAAATGACAGCAAAGATCCTATTGATTTGCGTGATCAAGCGATGATGGAATTGATGTATAGCTCAGGGCTTCGCTTATCTGAATTACAAGGCTTAAACCTTAATAGCATTAACACACGTGTACGTGAAGTGAGAGTAATTGGTAAAGGAAACAAAGAACGTATTGTGCCTTTTGGACGTTATGCTTCTCATGCAATTCAGCAATGGTTGAAAGTACGCCCTTTATTTAATCCTAAAGATGAAGCGCTTTTTGTGAGCCAACAGGGAAATCGCCTCACTCATCGCTCTATTCAAAAGCGAATGGAAACCTGGGGCATTCGCCAAGGATTAAATAGTCATCTCAACCCACACAAATTACGTCACTCGTTTGCCACTCACATGCTGGAAGCGAGTTCGGATTTGCGTGCAGTTCAAGAACTTTTAGGACACAGCAATTTGTCCACTACGCAAATTTATACGCATTTGAATTTCCAACATCTTGCAGAAGTGTATGATCAAGCCCATCCTAGAGCAAAACGAAAAAAATAAATAAAGTGCGGTCAAAAACCGTCATCTTTTTTAACCGCACTTCTAAACAAAAAGGCTACCTTTCGGTAGCCTTTATTCATTTAACTATAAGCTAAACGCTTGAATATAAGGAAGTTTACCTTTCTTCAGCATGTCTTCAATACCGCTTTGATGGTCATTTTCACCTAAGCCTCGTAATTCAAAAGTAACGCCAATGCTGTTGTCATAAATCACTTGATCGTCACGTTGATTTTGTCGACTGGTGACATAACGTCTCGCCCCTACGCCAACAGACCAACAGCACGAGTTATATTGCACACCCACATATTGCTCAACTGGTTTTTTCAACGCAATATCTTGATAGTGTTTTCCGACAAGCGTCCAGTTATCCGAGACTTCCCATGCTGCTACGACACCGACCTGTTTAATATCTTGTTGGTAACGGTTAGCAGACGCACCTAAGTTTTGGTTGATATACTCTTTACTTGCGTAGCGATAATTTAACTGAATCAGATTGTTCTTCATCGGGTTAAATTCCAAACTGCTATTTGCCAATGATGCTTTATCTAGCAACGTATCATATTGGTAGCTACCGCGCCAATTCCATTTATTACTAATTTTCCAGTTAGATTCTAACGCCCAAGAGGAAGAGGATTTTGATGTACGATTACTCGGATTATCATCAATTTTGGAAGCAGTTAAATAATAAATTTGTCCTGCAGAGAAGTTGAAACGCTCATCGGCATTTTTATCATAAAGACGAGTTGTACCACCAAGCGTTATTTGGTTAGCGGATGAAATACGGTCTAAACCACTATAACGACGATCGCGGAATAGAGAATAATAATCTTGTTGAACTAAAGCGGAGTCATAACCAAAACCGAGGTAATTATTGACACGTTTTGAACCAATATTGCTTTGATCCTTATATGGTCGATATAAGTATTGTGCGTGTGGTTCCAGTGTTTGTGTATAGCCATCAAATAAAGTTTTGTTGGTGGCTAAAACTGTTTGTAAATCCACTTTTAATTGCGGTAATACACGATTCACCGATTTTTGCACTTCTTCCGCCGCAGAAGAAGACCCTTTCTTCTGATTGTAATGCGTTGCATAAAGTTTGGTTTCAATGTTCAAGTTTCCATATTTATTTGACATTGCTGTCGTCAAACTCGGCTCAGTATGGAAACGCCAAGCCGTTGGCATTAATGCACTGTCGTTATCAAAACGTGCGGCTTGTGAGAATAATTTAAAATCTAACCAACCATTTGCTAAATCATTTCTATAATAATTGAAATCGATTTGTGGCATGGCTCGGTAAGGACCTATATCCACTTCGTCAAAGATTTGGAACTGACGTGCGGAAATGGCTAAATTATAGTTTGGTTGATAGTACGCAATACGTGCATATTGATTCGCATAACCATCAGTACTGTCTCCATAATCAGAATCAAAATCGGTGAAATATTGTTTATCACTGACTTTGGTGTAATCAACATTTAAACGCCAGTTTTCAAGAAAAGAAGAACTGTGATTCCAATAGAATAAATGACGTTTACGGTTATCACTGATGTATTCATCGTAGCGATCACGCCCCAAATATTCGCCTGCAAGTTTACCTTCGCCAACTGGTGTTAAATAACGGAACTCACTATTTAATTGCCAGCCACGGCGTGACATATATTTTGGTGCAATTGTCGCATCGTAATTTGGTGCAATATTCCAATAAATCGGTTGTTTATACCAATAACCATCTCGACTAGAGTGACCGACTGTTGGCATTAATAAACCTGAACGACGACGATCACCAATTGGTAATTGCAGATAAGGGGTATAGAATACCGGCACACCTAATACTTTAAAACGCGCATGCCAAAATTCAGCATATTCTTCTTTGATGTGCTGACGAATCTCAGAGGCATCTACCGCCCAAGCATTATCATCGGGTAAACAAGAGGTAAATGTCGCGTTTTTCATTAAACGATAATTATCACCTAACTCAATTTCCTGAGCTTTACCACGACCTTGACGTCCTACAAGTTGGTAGTCTGCATCGGTTACGTTACCATTTTTGCTATCTAAATTAAAACTCGCATCATTACCTAATAGATTGATTTGATTGTCTTTATAATCAAATCCACCACGTAAATAAGCCCAACGTTGTGCTTGTTTGCCTTCACCAGTTTGTTTAACTTCAACTGAATTACCAACTAAATGGCGGTTTCCTTGTTTCAAATCCACATTGCCTTGATAAATCGCCTGAGTTGGCTGATTAATCTCTGCTTTATCTGCCTCAATATAAACCGGCAAATTATTAACATCACCTTTCACAACCTCACCAGTAAAATGAGGCACACCAAGTAAACATTGAGCATGCAGATCTGCCAAACTTTGTTGGCTATAAAGTGCGGTCAGAATTGAGATTGAAATTAAGGTATATTTTTTATTCATAATTCAGCTCTTATTCAGATGAAATTAGGGGGATTATACTGGAACATCATTTACAACAACAGTTATTTGTATGGTCGTTGACTAATCCCACCGATTGCATAAAGGCATAGCATGTCGTTTCCCCAACAAAGACAAAACCACGCTTTTTCAACGCTTTTGACATTGCTTTTGAGGTTTCAGTTCTGGCAGGTACCACAGAAATATCCGGTACATCATTGATAATTGCTTGATGATTCACAAACGACCACACAAAATCACTGAAATTTTCACCGCACTTTTCCATGGCTAAATAGGCTTTGGCATTTTTCACAATGGCTTCCAGTTTTGCTCGATGACGGATAAGTTCGGTATTTTCCATACAACGATCAATATCTTGTTCGGTCATTTGCGCAACTTTAATAGGATCAAATTGATGGAATGCAGCCCGATAGGCTTCACGTTTTTTCAATACAGTAATCCAGGAAAGCCCTGCCTGTTGTCCTTCTAAACAGATTTTCTCAAACAGTTTTTGACTGTCAAATTGTGGCTTACCCCATTCCTTATCGTGGTAATCAATATAAATCGGAAGTTTTCCCACCCAAGGGCATCTCGTATTTGTACTCATACCATATCCTTTTTGAGTTGTTCATAGATAGCAACAAAATCAGGCATTACTTCGCGCCACAAATGAAATGAATGGGCAGCTTGCGCCACCAACATACCAAAACCATCGCTGACATTATTCAGACCTAAGGATTTACAGTAGGCAATAAAAGGCGTATCGATGCCTTTGGCATATTGCATGTCATAACAAGCGCGGGCTAATGATAAGATAGAGCCATCAACGGCAGCGGTATGCCCGCTTAATCCGGCCGAAGTTGCATTGATTACTAAATCATAGTTTTGCGCGGGAATTGCATCCATCGCGACAGCTTCAATTGTGCCGTAAGGCTTGAACTTATCTGCCAGTTGTTGCGCTTTTTCTAGCGTGCGATTAGCCAAGACAATATGCTGTTGTGCTTCTAATAAAGGCAGTAATACCCCTTTGGTTGCTCCACCAGCACCTAAAATTAAAATGCGTTGTTGTGGCTGAATCCAACCTAAGCGTTGTAAATCCGTCACTAAACCAATGCCATCGGTATTGTCCGCATAAAGTTTGCCGTTAGCTAATTTTTTTAGTATGTTACAGGCTTCTGCCAATTTCGCCCGTTCGCTATGTTCTTCAGCGAGTGCATAGGCGCGTTCTTTAAATGGTGCGGTGATATTGCAACCTTGCGCTCCTTCTGCAAAAAAAGCCTGTAATTGCTGCTCAAAATCCTCAAGATCACCTAATTTGGCAACATATTCCATCGTTTGCTGAGTTTGTGTGGCAAATAAGCGGTGAATTAACGGCGATTTACTTTGAGCAATTGGATTGCCCCAAACGGCATAGTGCTGCATATTTTATCCTTGTCTGAAAAGTTGGTTTGTAAGCAAATCACGAATTTCCGATGGATTTTGTGCTTGACCAACCACTTCATCAAGCACGGGAAAATCTGCCCCAAATTGGGAACGCACGGCATCTGCGCTGCGGCAAGGTGATTGGCCGGTTAAGTTCGCGCTGGTCGAGGTGAGAGCAAAGCCTGTTTTTTCGCACAAGGCTTTGACGGCAGG
>OBVN01000371.1_pt1 | contig 12575 bp, 12 predicted proteins | sample 1476171 | NCBI WGS metagenome assembly OBVN01 (sample SAMEA2580014, study PRJEB22360) | human gut metagenome | biome: human gut; feature: human-associated habitat; material: faeces | place: Denmark | collected 2008/2010
ATTTAGTGAATATTTAGTTATTTTATATAAAAAATTTAGTTTTTATATTGATGATAATAAAAACGTTTAGTATAGTAATAATGTAGAAAGTTGCAACACTACAAATTCATTTAATTATCATTATAAATTATATGATTCACACGAGGAACAATTAAATTCATTGTTCTTTGCTCGAGTAGATTATTATGCTCGTAATCCTGGGAAGGTGAATATTCCTGAAGGTGGTACTGCATTAAAATTAAACAGTGATGCTCAACAAAACTTTGTACGTTTAGCTTCAGCAGCAGCTAACAAAGATTTAACAGATTTCTTTACAGCATGGGGAATTATTCCAAATGAAGAAACTAAAGCATTTATTAGCCAATTTGAAGCAGAAACAGATAAAATACAATATTTAGATGACGATTCAATGGCTTATCGTTTAGATGGTAAAGCTAGAATGTCTGTAGACACTGAAATTAATGCATCATTATCAAATGACAAAAATAGTAATCAAGTAACATTAACTATTTCTAACACAAATAAAGTCGATGGAGCAATGTTAGGTTATGAAATTTTAAGAAACGGTCAAGCAGTTGGATTTGTAAATGCAGAAACTGGTGAAACAACATTTACAGATACTGTTTCAACTGTTAATAATCGTGTTTTTACTTATTCAATCATTGGATATGATAAATTATTAAATCGAACTGCAGAGTTGACTTTAAAACCAATCAAAATTTCTCATGATGGAAGTCTTGATAAAGATCAATGGCTGATTGAAACTAATCTTATTTCAGATAATGATGAAGCAGTTGGTGATGAAGATTCAACACCATGTTTACCAGAACAAAAAGCAGTAAACGATTTAATTGATAACAATTATCAAAATGTTTATAAAGGGAGTACAGATACAAAACAAGGTGAATTTATTGTTTCACTAAATACTTTGGCTGACATAACCGGGGTTAAATTAACTAACCCGTCATTTAATCAAGTACAGATTTATGTAAGTGATGATAAGGACAACTGGACTTTAGTAAAAGAAGACTCATTAAAAACAGGTGAAGAAAATAAATTATATTTTAGCCAGATTGTTAATGATGAATTAGAAAATAATAAATCATTGGTTTCATATTCAAGTAGTTATATTAAGATTGTTGCTGTTGATGAAAATGATATTAGTTTATCGGAAATTGATGTCTTAGGACCAACAGGTGATAATATTGATATGTCGCAAGAAAATAGTATTGGTATATTAAGCGGTGATTATAAACTAGATGCAAATAATACAATTCCAAAGGGATCATTGATCTTTACAGGAACATATGCTGGAAATCCAGCTTATAATGTTGTGGAATTAAGATATAATAAAGATGAAATTTTAAGTGGCTATCAAGCTATTTTTGCAGAAGATCCTGGAGATGGGGATCTAGCTGATGTTAGTGAAGGAACTTGGATTTATTATTTAATTCCTGAAACTGATGAAAATGGAAAAATCATAGAAAATAGCTTTGGATATCAAGATGATGAAGGAAATTTTGTTAAAGTTGAACTTCCTGGCTCAATTAAACCAGAGTTGTATCGCGTTAACGATGCTCAAACAAATGCTGGTCAACGTTTAGTAAGTGATTCTTTTGAAGTGAAAATTCCAACTGAATTACCTTCAATCATAATCGGAAATCTTTCATCCCAGATGCTATTTAACTGTGCTTCTTTTTTAAATAATCCAATTTGATTTTTTAACCAATTAAGAGTATCACAACTACAATTAATAATTGCCTCTTGAGCATAGATTATCCTATTTTCAACACACCAGCCTACTGCATTGACTATTCCTTTAGTTAGTTGTGGTTTACAACTACCCGCATTAATCATTACACTTGATCCTGTTCCTAAAGTTACTTTCATTGAACCAGTTTCAAAACAATGCTGGGCATATAGCGCTGCCTGTGAATCACCAATCACTCCACAGATTGGCACTTCATGATCTAAGATACCATTAACATCACTATAACCAAATATCTCGTCATTATTTAAAATGGCTGGTAAAATAATTGATGGAATATCAAAAATACTACATAGCATTTCATCCCATTTCAAAGTTTCAATATTCATTAATAATGTTCGTGATGCATTAGTAATATCACTAACATGTTTTTTACCATTAGTTAGATTATAAATCAACCATGACTCCATTGTTCCAAAAGCATAATTATCAATTTCATCAAGTTTACAATTTTCAATCAACCATTTTATCTTCGGAGCTGAGAAATACGGATTGATTTTTAAACCGGTTAACTTTTCTACTAAGTCTTGATGGATTTTTAATTTTTCACACATTGAGGCTGTACGACGACACTGCCAAACAATTGCATGATGAACAGGCTTTCCTGTCCTTTTATCCCAAAGAATAGTTGTTTCACGTTGATTAGTAATTGCTATTCCAGCAACTTTTGCGACTAATTCAGGAAATTCTTTTTTTAGCGTACTGACAGCCTTAAGTAAATTAGTATAAATTTCTTCTCCATCATGTTCGACCCAGCCGTTTTGAGGATAATATTGTTGATGTTGATAACTTGAAGAAGCCAGCATATTACTCTCTTCATCAATAATAAATACTTTGGTTGAAAAAGTACTTTGATCAATCGTTAATATATACTTCATTACTTTTCATCCTTTAATAACTGTTTAGCAATTGAAACTACATTTTCTTTTGTTAAACCATAGTATTCAAACAGCTGCTGCGAGTTTCCAGAAATTAAAGTTTCATCTGGAATTGCTAATGTCTTCACTATACATGGAGCTTGATTAGCTACTATCTGACTGACAATGCTTCCAAGTCCACCATTAATGCTGTGCTCTTCAATTGTAATAATTCTTTTTGTATCTTTTGCTGCTTTGACAATTACTTCTTGGTCAAACGGTTTAATAGTATGCATGTTGATTACACGAGCCTGAATTCCTTGAAGCTCTAATTGAATAGCTGCATCTAAAGCTACCCTGACCATCTCTCCATATGCCACAATAGAAAGATCATCACCATCGTGCATTATTTTAGCTTTGCCAATTTCATAATCAAAATTATCATCATGATAAACTTCAGAAACCGGATTACGCCCAACTCGAATATAAACTGGTCCATGGAAATCAGCCAATTTATTCATCATTTTTTTTGTTTCATAAGGATCAGCCGGAACGATGATTGTCATATTAGGAATAGCATTTAATACTGCTATATCTTGTAAAGAATGATGTGACATTCCTAAAGCTCCATAGCTGACTCCTGCACTGATTCCAATCAGTTTGACATCAGTTTTAGAATAAGCAACATCTACTTTAATTTGTTCAATCGAACGCATTGTTAAAAAACAAGCCGGTGATGCAACATACGGTTTCATTCCTGCAGCAGCTAAACCTGCTGCAATTCCAACTAAATCCTGTTCAGCAATTCCTACTTCAATGACTCGATCTGGAAATTCTTTCGTAAATGGAGTTAATGAAGCAGAGCCACGAGAATCACTTGTAACGATACAAATCTTTTGATCCGTTTTAGCGAACTCTTGTAATTTTTCACAAATTACTGCACGATTAGCAATTTTATTTCCCATTTATAAATCCCCCAATTCCATCAATGCTTGCTTATACTGTACTGCATCTAAAACACCATGATGCCATGATGCCTGATTTTCCATAAAAGAAACCCCTTTTCCCTTTACGGTATTAGCAAGAATTAAAGATGGTTTATTTTTTATTGCTTTTGCTTGAGTAAATGCATTGATTATTTCTTCATAATTATTGCCATCGATTTCAATTACTTCAAAACCAAACATCTGCCATTTTCCTTTAAGATCTTCTAAAGTCATAACAGTTTCAGTACAACCTCTTTTTTATTTTGCTCAACTGCATCCATCTCATCTTTAACTTCAGCTAAAGTAACCGGATGGATCTTAATGTTAAATTTCTCTAGTAATTCACCTTCATTAACCATCATTGTCCAAAAACCAGATGGTCGCGTTGCAATTTGTAATATTGTTAAATCTTTTAATTCTTTAATAATATTTACCGTTGCTAAAAATCGTCTTATCCCCTCATAAAATTCTTGATCTTCAAGACGACACATTGGCAGATATGTGAATTTACACCGAAAGCGTCTTAATACCTTTCCAGTTGCAAATAATCCACACTGACTATCACGCAAACGACTTCCATCACCTAAAGGACTTTCATCACGCGGTCCCCAAATCAAAATAGGAAGATTCATTTTTTTTGCTACTTGTGCAACTAAATACTCAGTTCCAAAATTACAGTGAGGAAAGAACAAAGCATAATGAATTTAATAATTGATTTGCCTTTTCATCTAATGTTGTACCTTTTAAAACCAGCCATGATTTGTTTACCTGATACTGAGTACAGCATATGATCAAGCATAATCTCAGTAGCTCCTAAAATACAATTTTTCTCGTCATAATCATAGTTAACACTATTGTCATCACGATGAAGTTCTTCGTGTTTTGAAGCCATTTTATTAATTTGTGTTTGTAAACTTTGAAGATAAGTTTTTACTTTTTCTAATCGTTCATTTTCATCACTAACTTGATATAAATCTAATGTAGCAATCTTTTCACCGCCTGATACTCTAACAGCAATCTTTTCATTAGAATTACCAGTATATTGAACATACACAGATCCACCTTTTCTCCTTTCAAGTAATCAAATTTTAAAATATTTATTTTACTATCTTTTTAAACAATTGATCATGCCTTTATCATTTCACTAAAGACATGATCTTTCTTACGTTGATTTTTAATAATCATCTCTGCCAAACTTTATTAAATAGCATTAAATATTTTTATTTGGTTTTATAAAAAAATGCACACATAAAAATAGCGTACACATACACGAATGAATGCAACTGGCTGCCATATCATAATTGATGAAGGCCCTATAGCTTTGCGTACTTCTTTTTTCAAAGAGTTTGCCATATTTATGAACGCCATGATTATACAATGACTATGTGATAATGTCAAAAAGTTTGCTTAAAAAATGTATTATAAAAAAAACAATTTTATTTTCACTAAAAAAACCTCCAAAACCAAAATAATCACCTTTATATCATGTTATTTTTATTCCAACTCCTCTACTATTTTAAAATCATATTTTTACATATATTAAAAATCAACTCATAAAAAGTGTTTTATCCTTTGAGTTATTGAACTAATAACAACTTTTTGAAAATAAATACAATTTCCCAGGTAATAAATTTCGATATTTATTTTATATAACAAAAAAATGACTAGTTAAATAAGCTGGTCATCTTTTCGTTATATTATTTATTACAGTTAATCACCGATTAAAAGACTAATTTCTTTATTTTCCCAATAATATTATCAACTTAAGACCAGATCTTTTAAACAATTTATCAATTAGAATTGAAGCCTCAAAGGCAGTCCTGAATTTGCCTTTTCAACAGTATCAGCGCATAATGCTCTAATGGTACTGACTGTTTTTCTATCAACTGCTTCCATATTAGCCTCCAAATACTGCTCGATAGTCTTTTTGGAATTTTTCAATCCCCTCAGCAGTCAAAGGATGTTTCAGCATTTGTTCAATAACACTGTAAGGAACAGTTGCCAGATCCGCTCCGGCTTTAGCACATTCGATAACATGACAGGCGTTTCTGACACTGGCTGAGATGATGAAGCATATGCAGCTGGAAAGGAACTTCCAAATATTTTAGGGAATACATTCTATGATGCATTCAGTGGAATTGGTGGTGCTGGAGGGACATTGTCATTATGTTGCTTGATGCCAGCCATAAATATTTGCATTTCTCACCTTTTCGTCCATAGTTGGAAAATATTTTTTCTTATCTTCATAAGCCGGACATGTTGGTGGTTCATTATCAGCAATTGATATTTTAAATGTTCTCTATTTTAACGAATTAAGAATTGATCCAAATAATCCTAAGATGGAAAATCGTGATTGGTTCATTTTAAGTAATGTAAAAGCAGTTGGTGCTTATCGCTCGATTAATGTATCTTGGAAAGATATGAAGAGTACAGATTCTTACAATGTTTTTTATCGTGAAAAGGGGAATGGCGAGTATATTGAGGCTGTAAGTAAATACGAAGGAACCTCATATACAATCACTTCTTTAAAGGATAATACTAAATATGAAGTATATGTTACTGGTAATAATAAAAAAGGTACAGGGCCAGCTTCTTTAGTAAGTGAAGCAACGACGGTTAATATTTTACCTGCTCAATTACCACAATATAAATTGCTTAATACTTCAAATGGTGAAGGGAAGCATTTAAATATCCGTTATCAAAGAATGTTTGCTGGTGCTTTTATGTACGCTGGTGGAAATCATATCGGAATTGAATGGGGTTCAGTATCTGGTTTATCAAATGGAATTCCATTTGAAGCAGCAGAAAATGGAAAATATTTATCGGGTTCTTTATTTGGTTGGGGAATTGCCCATGAAATTGGACATAACAGTAATTCCTGTCGGAATATCTAATTTTGGAGCAGGAATATGATCTTCCATCCCATTTAAAAACTCTACTTTAGAAATTTCTGCTAATGATTTAGAAGATGTTCCTGTTACTTTAATCGTAACTTTTTTTACTGCAATTTGAGATAAGATTGAAAAAGTTTTAGAGGATGGAGCGAAAATATTAGCTTATTACGATATTTCTATTACGGCTACAGCTTATTCAAAAGATGACGTGATCATCCCAGAAATAAATGGTGTAGAAATTAGTGAAATGGCGTCTCCAATCAAATTATCTATGACAATTCCTAGTGAATTTATTAAGAAAAACCGTCAATTTGGAATAGTTAGACTGCACGATAATGAAGCTAATGGCTTAAAATCTAGCTTAGCAAATGAAAATATTATTACTTTTGAGACTGATCGTTTTTCAATCTATACATTAGTCGCTAAGGACTATACACAAGCAGAAGTAAATAAAGATCCAGATGTATTAAATAATTCTATTGTTAAAACTGGTGATGACACTTCATCAATGTTACCAATGATTTTTATGGCAGCTTCATTGTTAGTGATTATTGGAATTTTAGAAATGAAAAGAAGAGAAGTAAATAAACAAAAGTAGTTATAACGAAAAAGAGAAATTATGCTAAATAGGCATTTCTATTTCTCTTTTTTATTTTAATTAGTATTTTTAAATTTCCGACCAATCGGAATAGCTATTTTATTTTTTAAAACTATTTCATTACTTTTTCGAATAACAATGTGGTTTTGATTAACAATATAGCTCTTGTGAACTTGAATAAATTGATTAACAGCTAATTCATCGAGTAATTGACTAAGTTTTTTCGAAATTTATATTGACCAAGCTGAGTGTGGATAATTAAATAGTAACTAATGATTCAATCCAAATTATTTGATTGATTTTTATTTGAATATAAGAATACCCAATTTTAAAAGTTAAAATTTGTTCAATATTTTTATGCAGGTTTAATAACAAAGAAATAGCGTGATTAAGCTCTGTTTCTAAATCATTTTTTTCCAATAAAGCATAAAGGATGGTAACTTAATGAAAGGAACACTAATTCTTGATTATCAATGATAAATATAATTGAGTGTCTATCCATTTTGGGTGGAGAAAAATTTTTTTCAGGTCATGAATAGATGTAATTTCTTTAAAAATGATTACTTGTTTTTTCAATATATTCAGCAAAACGCATGTCTTTATTAGCTAAAGCTTCTTTTAAGTGATAGGGATCCTGGATTTTAACGCCTTGAGCCTCAATAAATTTGATTGCATAGTATATAAATATCACTGTATGATAGGGCAATCTTTGCAATATTAACTAGCGGTATTTGAATGTCAAATGTTGGTTCCCAGTTAAAAATAATGCGGTAAAATTGTTGGTAATTAAACCATAAATTTTGATTACTGCAATATTTAAAATATTTTTTATCAATGACAATAATTTGTCGATTTCCGTAACCGGCAGTGACAATGATTATTGCAATCATCATAAAAATAATGGTCGGTGAATACAATTCTGGATTTTGTAGATAAAAAATTAAGCTTTTTGAATGTGTTTGAAAAAATGGCATAGAGTAGATCCAGACCCAAAATACTAATAATAAATTCAACTAAAATTCGTTTGTGACTTACTAAACAGCCAATTGTTTTAATAATAATCCCTCCTTACACTTATCATTTTATTACGTTTAATAATTTTATTAATAACTTTGACCTCAATTACTTAAGTATAACCTAAACAGTGGATAAAAAGATAGTTAAAAAAGGGGCTGAAAAGTATTAGGCATATTTATAAATTTTATAGTCATTGTATTTTATTTTAAATAATGGCATAATACTAACAAAGAAGGGATGATCATGATGTTACAACAAGAACGGCATAATCAGATTATTGCTAAACTAGATTTAGAAGGGCAAGTAAGAGTTAGAGATTTAAGTAAGGATTTTAATGTAACCGAAGATTGTATTCGTAAAGATTTAACAATACTAGAAAAAAATGGAAAATTAAAGAGAATTCATGGTGGAGCAACACAGATACGAACTAATCTTCATCGTGTTAATGTCGGTGAGCGAATTGGTTTAAATTCACCTGAAAAGAAGCTTATTGCTCAAAAAGCAGTTGAAATAATTGAGCCGGGAACAATGGTTTTTTTAGGAATTTCAACAATTAATATTGAGTTGGCAAAACTTATCTATCAGCGTGATATGAACGTAACGGTTGTAACTAATATGATTGAATTAATCAATATTTTTAGAGGTGAATGTCGAGCAAGATTGATTTTTATTGGTGGAGAATTTAATAATCCTAAAGACGGATTCTTAGGTGCAATTACTATAGACCAAATAAAGAGTTATAAATTTGACTTGTCATTTTTAGGTGTGGTTGGAATTGACTTACATTCAGGAAATATTACAACTTATGATATCGATGATGGATTAACTAAAAAGCAAGTGATTAATTCTAGTAAAAAGAGTTATATGTTGGCTGAAACGGCAAAATTAAAATTAGACGGGAATTATGTTTTTTCTCATATAGATGATTTTACGGGAATTATTTGTGAAAAGGCGGTAACGCTTCAACAACGGGAACTTATTAATAAATATGGATTAGATATTTTATGATAAAGTGGTTTAAAGCCACTTTTTTATTATTTTTTATTGAAAATATATTGAAAAATATTGTATATGTATTATAATTCAATTATAAACAATAAAAAACAATAAAAAATGAGATGAGGAGAATTAGCTATGGATAATTTAGAACAAACTCCAAGAATTACTTTATTAAAGGAAAAAATGTTAAATGAACCACGTTATGTTTCAATTGAACAGGCACGAATTATAACGAGGATTTATCAAGAAAATGAAAGCTTATCAATTCCTAAAAAAAGAGCGTTATCTTTGAAAGCAGCATTAGAAGAATTAGAAATTGGCGTAGAAAAAGAAGAGTTGATTGTTGGGAATCGCACTAAAGGTGTTAGGTACGGAGTAGTATTTCCAGAAAGTGGATGTTCTTGGGTTAACAAAGAGTTTGAGACTTTACCAACAAGACCACAAGATAAATTCCGAATAAAAAAGGAAGATGTAAAAGAATTTAAGGAGATAATTTATCCATATTGGCAAGACCGTTCATTGGAAGATGTCATAAAAGAGAATTATGGTGAGGAAATTAATGCAATTGCTAAAGTTGTTAAAATTAATCAAAAAGATCATGCTCAAGGACACATTTGTCCAGATACGAAGACTTGGCTAGAGCTTGGACCAAAAGGATTGATGACAAAAGCTTATGAAAAGTTAAAAAATTGTGATGAAAATCAAAAGGAATTTTATGAATGTACAATTATTGTTTTAGAAGGTGTCTGCCATTTTATGATGCGTTATCATGATTATATTTTGACAATGTTGGAAAGTCTGGAAGATGATAATAAGAAATCTTTACAAAGGGTTGCAGACATTTGTGCAAATCTTGCTAGTCGACCTGCTCAGTCATTTCATGAGGCTGTACAATCACTTTGGTTTTTATTTGTTATTCTACACATGGAGTCTAATGCATCATCATTTTCTCCTGGAAGAATGGATCAATATCTTTATCCTTATTATCAAAAAGATATTGAAAAAGGAATTATATCAAAGCAAGAGGCATTAGAAATATTAGAGTGTTTGTGGTTAAAGTTTAATCAAATTGTGTATTTGAGGAATCAGCACAGTGCAAAATATTTTGCTGGTTTTCCAATCGGATTTAATATAGCGATTGGTGGAATTGATGAAAATGGATGCGATATTTATAATGAGTTATCACTACTGTTATTAAAAGCACAATACCATCTAGGATTACCACAACCTAATTTATCAGTAAGATTAAATAAAAATTCTTCACATGAACTAATACAGGAAGCAATCAAAGTAGTTGCTAAAGGTAGTGGGATGCCACAGTTCTTTAATGATGAGGCAATTGTAAATAGTATGATTAAAGATTTAGGTATTGAAGAAAAAGATGCAAGAAATTATGCAATTGTTGGATGTGTTGAATTAACGACACATGGAAACAATTTGGGCTGGTCTGATGCTGCAATGTTCAATTTAAATAAAGCGCTGGAATTAACTATGAATCATGGAAAATGTCTTTTAACTAATGAACCAATAGGTTTGGATCTTGGAAGTATTGAAACCTATGAGAGTTTTGAGGATTTGGAAAATGCTTTTCAAAAACAAATTGATTATTTTATAGAAAAAATGATGAAAGCTGAGATTGTTGTAGAAAAAGCTCATCAAGATTGCTTGCCGACAGCTTTTTTATCAACGGTCATTGATTCTTGTTTAGAAAAGGGAGTAGATGTAACACGTGGTGGGGCAAAATACAATCTTTCAGGGATCCAGATGATACAAATTGCAAATTTAGCTGATTCACTTGCAGCAATCAAGGTACTCGTATATGATGAAAAGATGATTACCAGACATGAATTATTAGAAGCATTACAAGCAGATTTTAAAGGATATGAAATTATCCAAACGATGCTTTTAAATAAAGTACCGAAGTATGGCAATGATGTAAAATGGGTCGATGAATTAGGTGCTAAATGGGCTGGTTATTTTAGGGAAAGAATGAAAGATTATACAAATTATCGCGGTGGTCTATATCATACCGGAATGTATACAGTAAGTGCTCATGTTCCAATGGGTGAAAATGTAGGTGCATCACCTGATGGTAGAAATGCTTTGACACCATTGGCTGATGGTGGAATGTCACCAGTTTATGGAAGAGATATGGCAGGACCAACTGCAGTTTTAAAATCGGTATCACGTATGAAGGATTCGTATACAACAAATGGGGGCTTGTTAAATATGAAATTTTTACCAGAGTTTTTTAAAGCTGAAACAGGAATGATGAAATTTGAAAACTTTTTAAGAGCCTTTGTAGATTTAAAAATTCCACATATTCAATTCAATGTAGTACGACGTGAAGATTTGTTGGATGCGAAGCTTCATCCGGAACAACATAGGTCATTAACGATTCGGGTTGCAGGATATACAGCTTATTTTGTAGAACTGGCTGGTAAGCTGCAAGATGAGATTATTGAAAGGACGGCTTATGAAGATATCTAAAGCTTTAGTATTTGATATCAAAAGATTTGCTGTTCATGACGGATATGGATTAAGAACAACAGTTTTTTTTAAAGGCTGTCCACTAAGGTGTAAATGGTGTCAAAATCCAGAAGGATTATCATCTCAAAGAAGACCAATATATTTTGAAAATAGTTGTATTCATTGTCAAAGATGTGTGGAGTTTTCTAAAAAAAATCAAATTAAATATGAAAATAATCGTCCGTATTTCAATTTGCAATATGAAGGAACTTTTGATAATTTGGTAAAAGCTTGTCCAGGTAATGCTATTCGTTATGATAGTGAAGCGTATGATATAAAACAATTAATGGAAAAAATCAAGGAAGATAGGGTGTTTTTTAGAGATGATGGTGGTGTGACATTCTCTGGAGGGGAACCGCTTATGCAAGGAGAATTCTTGTATGAGATTTTAAAAGCTTGTCAAGAAGAGAAAATTCATACTGCGATTGAAACAACTATGTATGGATCATTAGAATTAATCAAAAAAATACTCCCATATCTTGATTTAATATATATTGATTTAAAAGTTTTTGATGAAAAGAGACACATGGAATTAACTAACGTTTCATCAAAAATGATAAAACAGCATATTGAATATATTTTAGAAAGTGAATATAGAAACAAAGTTATAATCAGAACACCATTGATACCGACAATGACGGCGACTGATCATAATATAAAAAGTATTGCAAATTTTCTTGTTAATATTTATCCAGAAGTTAAATACGAATTGTTGAATTACAATCCATTAGCTTTTGCAAAATATGAATTAGTTGATCTGGAATATGAAGTTGATAAACAATTGAAGATGTTTGATAAAGAACAGATGGAACATTTTCATCAGTTAGTTTATCAAACAGGTTTAAAAAATTTAATCATAGAATAAGGAGAAGATAAAAATGGAATTTATTATTGATACTGTGAATTTAGAGGAAATTAAAGATGCTA
>OBVN01000372.1_pt1 | contig 12546 bp, 13 predicted proteins | sample 1476171 | NCBI WGS metagenome assembly OBVN01 (sample SAMEA2580014, study PRJEB22360) | human gut metagenome | biome: human gut; feature: human-associated habitat; material: faeces | place: Denmark | collected 2008/2010
TCCAATCGTTGTTTTGTGAGAAGGTGTTTTCACGTTCATCGCATCAATCACCCACTGAGTATCGCTCGCCATTTTTTTGTTGCTGAGTAATTTCCAAGGGGTGAGGTAAGATTTCATATTTGAAATTAAAGAGTTAAATTCAATACTTAGGTTTGAATAAATCCCGGTTGAACGACGTTCCTCAGTCACCAAAGCAAAACCGTGGTTAATCGCCTCAAGTGCGGTATGATTTTTCACGATTTTTCCGTTGAGTTTGATCGTCCCTTCTTTTAATTCGCGTACACCAAAAATGGCTTCCACAATATCGGTTCGTTTTGCACCAACAAGACCTGCGATACCTAAAATTTCACCTTTGCGTAAATTAAAGGAAACATCTTGAATGGAAGGTTGATTCACCGCAGTTAAATGTTCCACTTCAAGCGTGATTTCTTTTGGTACGTTAGTTTTTTCAGGGAAACGTTGTGTTAATTCACGGCCAACCATCATTGAAACAATTTCTTCCATGGTGGTGCCTTTAACTTGAACGGTATTGATCCATTTACCATCACGAAGAATGGTGATTTCATCACAAATTTTGAAGATTTCATCCATTTTGTGTGAAATATAGATAATGCCACAACCGCGATCTTTTAATTTTTGAATAATTTTGAAAAGATGTTCCACTTCTTTTTCTGAAAGTGAGGATGTTGGCTCATCCATAATTACGATTTTAGCGTTATAAGAGAACGCTTTCGCAATTTCGATCATCTGCATTTGTGAAACGGAAAGTTTGGCCACTTTTTCTCTTGGATCAACATCAATATCCAATTCATCGAAAATCGCTTTGGTATCACGATACATTTTGGCGTGATCCACAAAAGGACCTTTAAGTGGGTAGCGACCTAACCATAAGTTATCCATTACACTAGTTTGACGCACCAAGTTAAGTTCTTGGTGAACCATTGAAATCCCATTTTCAAGGGCTTCTTTTGATGTTTTAAAATCAGCAGGTTTGCCTAAGAATAAAATTTCACCTTCGTCTTTTGCATAAATTCCGAAGAGGCATTTTAATAATGTAGATTTACCCGCCCCATTTTCGCCCATCAAGGCGTGAACAGAGTGAGAACGAACTGTTAGATTGGCGTGATCAAGGGCTTTTACACCGGGGAAAGACTTACTGACATCCGTCATTGTCAGTAGTACATCACTGTCTTGGGTTTGAGTTGTCATATCCAACCTCATCAAAAAAGGGGAAAGGGAATTTGGGTTTCCTTTCCCCTAAAATTAAAGAAAAGCAATAGATTTTCTTATTTTAAGAATTCACTTAGGTTATCTTTATCTACACCAACATAAGGGATACGTACCACACGGTTTTCTAATTTCCATTGTGTACCTTCTGTTGCTGCTTTACCGTTAGCAAGGTTTGCAGAAAGTTGAACAACTGCTTTACCTTGGTTAACACCATCGTTTAACACAGTACCAGCAATTTCGCCTTTCTTAATTAATTGAAGTACTTCTGGTAATGCATCCACACCAAAGATTGGTAATTTTTTACCGTGTGCTTTGGTTGCTTCTAATGCACCTAACGCCATACCGTCATTGTTTGAAATAATCATTTCAATTTCGTTAGCTTTAGAGCTAGATAACCATGCATCCACTTTATCTTTAGCCATTGCCGCATCCCACATACCGGTATCAATAAATAATTGTTCGGTTTGGATACCTTTAGCATTTAATTGCTCAATCACATATTTAGTACGTGCTTCTGCGTCTGGGTGGCCTGGTTCACCTTTTAATAATACATATTGGATTTTACCATCTTTGTTTAAGTCTAAGGCTGGCATTGCTTTCCATTGTTTCGCAATTAAGTCACCTTGGATTAAACCAGATTCTTTCGGGTCTGTACCAACATAGTAAGCGTGATCGTAGCTACCAATTGCTTTTGCACCTGGGTCTTTATTGAAGAAAACAACAGGAATGTCATCTTGTTTAGCTTTCTTGATAACAGTTGAAGCTGCTGCTGGGTCTACTAAGTTAATCGCTAAAGCTTTTACACCTTTAGAAAGCAAACCATCCACTTGGTCATTTTGAATAGATTGTGCATTTTGAGAGTCATTCATTAATAACTCAATGCCGCCAAGCGCTTTCGCTTCTTTATCGATTTCTTTACGCATTAATGACATGAAGTTGTCATCATATTTATAAATGGTAACACCAATACGGTTATCGGCTGCGAAACCTGAAGTTGCTGAACCTAAACCGATTGCTAAAGCGACTGCACTTAATACTGCTGTTTTTTTCATAAAAACGCTCCTATGTAGAGAAAGAGATTTTATTGTTGATTTTTTATATATCAAATAGAGGAATGTTGCGTACATCTATTGCAACTGAATCCATCATAACGAAATAAAAATCGTTAATCTGTGATCAAACTCACATAAATGAAAACGATTACATAGCAATGTTTAAATTTGTGATCTCCATCACGGTTTTATTGCATTTTCTACGGAAAAACGTCTCACCAAGGTTGGATTAAATTGAACAACAGTCGGTGTGACAATAGACGAATCAACTAAACTTAACGCCAGTTTTGCCGCATAATTTGCCATTAAATCAATTGGATATCTAATTGTAGTGAGTTTTGGGATTAAATATCGAGCAATTGGCATATCATCAAATCCCACAATGGAAAATTGTTTCGGGACTTTGATATTGTTTTCATTTAAAACGGAAATTGCCCCCGCTGCCATTGTATCGTTATAGGCCACCACTGCGGTTAAATTGGAGTTGTAGCTCAATAAATCAATCATGGCTTTCTCACCGCCCTCAAAATCAGGCGAATTATGCACAATAGCTTGTTCTACAATGGGGAAGTTATGCGCTTCTAAGGCCTCTAAGTAGCCTTCCTTGCGCTCAGTTTCATCTAAGATGCCGTGATTGGAACCAATGTAGGCGATGTGCTTATGGCCGTAACGAATCAGCATTTCAGTGGCAAGATAGGTGCCTTGACGGTTATCAAGGCTGACGCAACGATTTTCATAGCCTGCAATCACACGGTTAATTACCACCATACCGGGTACATTTTCTAAATAATGTTGTAACTCTTCGTCAGAAAGGGCTTTGGAATGAACAACCAAACAGCTACAACGCTTGCGTAGCAAGGTATCAATGGCTTCACGCTCTTTTTCTGCATGATGGTATCCAATGCCGATCAAAATCGTTTTTTGATGCTCTTCAGCGACTTTATCGACCGATTTGACCAAGATAGCAAAGAACGGATCCGTTACATCGGTAACCACCACGCCAATGGTATCAGTATTTTGTACTGCCAGAGCTTGTGCGTTTGCATTGGGTTGATAATTTAAGGCTTCCATCGCGCGTTGTACCGAGTAACGGGTTTTTTCACTCACAGATGGGGAGCGATTAATCACCCGGGAAACAGTGGCAACCGACACGCAAGCTAATTCAGCAACATCTCGAATTGTAGGCATAACTGGGCTCTCATTCATTTTTTCATAGCAATTATCATAGTAAATTTGAATAAAATTGAAAGCGGTTACTTTCAAAAATGCTACATTCGTCACAAAAAAGTGATTGGATGAGCGGCTTATTTCCTGATTTTGTGATAATGATCACGGTTTATTTTTTTTAATTTGTTATCTTATGAGAAAATTTTTTGTAATCGTTTACATTTTGGAGCAAAAATATGAGCGAAACCGTATTTGAACCGACAGATCATCCACATCGTCGTTATAATCCGTTAATTGACCAATGGGTTTTAGTCTCGCCACATCGTGCTAAACGTCCATGGCAGGGGCAACAAGAAAAAGTGAGTGAGGAACAAAAGCCAAGCCACGATCCAAATTGTTATCTTTGCCCGCGTAATAAACGTATCACTGGCGAACCTAATCCGGATTACCATAAACCTTATGTATTCAAAAATGATTTCTCGGCTTTATTAGAAGATACACCAGCGCCAGAGCAATCAGCCGATCCTCTTTTCCAAATGAGCCAAGCTCGTGGTGAAAGCCGTGTTATTTGTTTTTCACCAGATCACAGCAAAACCTTGCCATTATTGACCGCACTTGAAATTGAAGAAGTGATTAAAGTGTGGCAAGAGCAATTGCGTGAACTGGGTCAAAAATATCAGTGGGTACAGATTTTCGAAAATAAAGGCGCGGCAATGGGATGTTCCAATCCCCATCCGCATGGACAAATTTGGGCAAATAGCTTTTTACCGAATGAAGTCGCACGTGAAGATGTTGCTCAACGAAATTATTATGAAAAACACGGTTCGGTACTTTTAGTGGATTACGTTCAAAAAGAATTAGAGAAAAAAGAACGTATTGTGGTGGAAACCGAGCATTGGGTTGCAGTGGTGCCTTATTGGGCAGTGTGGCCGTTTGAAACCCTGTTATTGCCAAAAGTGCATGTAAAACGCTTAACAGAATTAACTGAAGCTCAATCTAAAGATCTTGCCGTGATATTGAAAAAATTGGCAACAAAATACGATAACTTATTTGAAACGTCTTTCCCTTATTCGATGGGCTTCCATGCTGCACCATTTAATGGTGAAGATAACGAACATTGGCAGCTTCATGCGCATTTTTATCCACCGTTGTTGCGTTCTGCTACGGTTCGCAAATTTATGGTGGGCTATGAAATGCTAGGTGAAAGCCAACGAGACCTCACCGCTGAACAAGCAGCAGAAAGGTTACGAGCATTAAGCGAAGTACATTATAAAGAACGTTAAGACATCATTTCCCTCTTGAGTTAAGAGGGCGTGTGAAAGATAAAGGAAAATAATATGACTCCAGTCCAAAAATCCCAACACATTTTTACGCAAAAATATAATAAGCAACCTGAACTGACCGTATATGCGCCAGGTCGTGTGAACATTATCGGCGAACATACCGACTACAATGATGGCTTTGTGATGCCTTGTGCAATCAATTATGGTACAGCCATAGCGGGATCAAAACGTGCTGATCATATTTGGAATGTTTATGCCGCAGATCTTGATCTTGAGGATACCTTTTCGCTTGATGAAGATTTCCCTCAAAGTGAGCAAAAATGGGCGAATTATGTACGTGGTGTCGTGAAATTTATTCAAGAACGTTGCCCACAATTTAAACAAGGTGCTGATTTAGTGATTTCCGGAAATGTGCCACATTCTTCCGGTTTGAGTTCTTCTGCTGCGCTTGAAGTAGCGACGGGTAAGTTCTGCCAACAACTCAGTGATTTACCTTTAACGCATACAGAGATTGCTTTAATTGGTCAAAAAGCTGAAAACAAATTTGTAGGCGCAAATTGCGGAAACATGGATCAGTTAATTTCTGCTTTAGGGCAAAAAGATCATCTCTTAATGATTGATTGCCGTAGCTTAGAAACACAACCAACGCCTGTGCCGAAAGATGTTGCCGTCATTATTGTGAACTCAAATGTTCCACATGATTTGGTGACAGGCGAATACAACACACGCCGTTGGCAATGTGAAAAAGCTGCAGAGTTTTTTGGTGTTAAAGCATTACGTGATGTGTCAGTAGAAGAATTCCAAAAAAGAGAAGCAGAATTGACCGCACTTAATTCTTTAGTGGCTCAACGTGCACGCCATGTGGTGACTGAAAACCAACGCGTACTTGATGCGGTTGAAGCCTTAAAACATAACGATTTAACAAAATTGGGCGAGTTAATGGGACAATCTCACGAATCAATGCGCGATGATTTCGAGATTACCGTACCGCAAATCGATTATCTTGTTGAACTTGCTCAATTAGTGATCGGTAAAACTGGTGGCGCGAGAATGACAGGCGGTGGTTTTGGTGGCTGTATTGTTGCCCTTGCACCTCATGATAAAGTTGAAGAAGTGCGTAAAATTATTGCTGATAATTATGAGAAACAAACGGGTTTAAAAGAAGATTTCTACGTTTGCACAGCCTCACAAGGAGTGAGTCTATGCTAGAAAAAACGGCGTTCAATGCACCAGATGGACAGCCTTATCAACTTGTTCAACTCACTAATTCGAATGGCATGACCGTGCAATTTATGGATTGGGGAGCCACTTGGCTTTCATGTAAAGTCCCTGTGAATGGTGAGTTGCGAGAAGTGTTACTTGGCTGCAAAGTGGAAGATTATCCTAATCAGACTGCTTATTTGGGTGCAAGCGTAGGGCGCTATGCGAACCGTATTGCTAATGCTCAATTTGAATTGGATGAACGAACAATCCAGCTGGTCGCCAATCAAAGCAAACATCAATTACATGGTGGTAAAGAAGGCTTTGATAAACGCCGTTGGAAAGTGGAAGAGTGCGGTCAGAATTTTGTGCGTTTTTCCCTTGTGTCTCCCGATGGTGATCAAGGTTTTGAAGGTCATGTACAAGTTAATGTACTTTACACGCTAACCGATGAAAATAGCGTAAAAATTGAATACGAAGCAGAAAGTGATAAAGATACTGCGCTGAACTTAACAAACCACGCTTATTTCAATTTGGAAAATGCTGAGCAGGGCAGTGATGTGAGAAATCATACATTACGCCTTAATGCGGATTTCTATTTACCGGTTGATGGCGAAGGCATCCCAAATTCACCACTTAAGCATGTGGTGAATACCAGCTTTGATTTTCGTGTTGCAAAACCAATCGCACAAGATTTTCAGCAAGGCGATCAAGTGGTGACAAAAGGTTACGATCATTCCTTTATCGTCAATAAAGCATGGCAAAAACCTTGTGTATTATTGACTTCCTCTAATGAAGATTTAAGCCTTGAAGTGCTCACATCCCAAGCTGCATTACAGGTTTATACGGGAAACTATCTTGCCGGCACTCCAACTCGTGAAGGTAGCACTTATCAAGATTTCAGCGGCATCGCCCTTGAAACTCAATGCCTTCCCGATACCCCAAACCACCCCGAATGGCAAAATTATGGCGGTATTCAAAAAGCAGGTGAACGCTATTACCAGTGGACAGAGTTTAGGTTTAAATAGGTAATACTTGAAAGTGCGGTTAAAAACTTTTGTGTTTTTAACCGCATTTTTTATTCTTATGAATAGAGTATTTAAGGTATATTTGAGTGTATTAGGTAATAGCTTATCGATAATCTCAGCATACTAATGGTCATTCGTTGATATGTTAGTTCAATTGGAACATAAAAATGATCAGATATAGTGAAAAAGACTTTATAAATGAAATTAGATTAATGGTAATTAATAATGCATCAGAACAGGAGATTTCTTATATAGCCTTAGAACTGATGAATTCATCAATTGATTGGAGAGAGGAATTTCGTGATTTTGCATTAGATCTGATTAGTATGATAGAACCCGGTTTCTATATGACAAATGACGAAATATTAGAAAATCTTAATTTGTTGGGTAAAAAATATTATCCATGAAATGAATATTGGAAAATATCAACCCTATGTAGAAGGATATAAAGAACCTAAAACTACATTAAGAGAGACCAAAAATGGAAATAAATGAAATAAGAACAATCTTTTTAAAATATTGGGATCCTATTCTAATAGGTGATAATGAATTGTTAATTGATGAATATGATAATTATGTTAATAGTATGTTTGGTTACTTAAAGAGAGATAATATTGATATTGATGATATTGTAGATTTATTAATTTTATTTGAAAATGAGATGGGGGTAGAAACGGATCTATATACTAAGAGAAATGTTGCTAGTAAATTGATTAAATAGTAAAGCATATGAATACTAATTCTTAAGGTAATTTCTTTAAAGGGACATACTCATACTACACTAGGAAATGTAAAAGTGGAAAAAGTAGTTAAAGAATATGCAAATGGTGTTTATGATGCGAAAATTTCTATTCCAAATCCTAAGGCTTTAAAAGACCAGAATGCGAAACCATTCTTAGAAAAAGCAGGTAGGGAAAAAGACAGTGTGTCAACAATGTTTCCAAGAACTTGGAATGAAGATAGATTAAAGTTGAATTGGCCTTCCATAAGAAGGGAAATATATCAACTGTTTATCCAGTAAGGGACGATAATGATAGTTGAATTTGGCTATTATGATTCTTTTGGCAGGCTAGCTCCTATCTGTGCAACTAAGGATTTGTTATTTGATTCAAGTGTTATAACTACATATATATCAACATTAAATGAGATAGATATTGTTCGCCTTGTTTTAGATGACTTAAAAAATTTAGAACTCACATGGAAACATATCGGCACGGAAGATTTTGATGCCTTTATCGATCATAATAGGGTGAAATTGGGTTTCGATCTTCTAGATAAATGCGATGAAATTGATGATGAAAGCGATCATACAGAGTATTTAATACCTCGTAAGAAACTAATTATCTTTTAGAAAGATGGTCGGCGTTCATGCAGAAGCCAATAACTGACCCAAACTACCAAGAAGTCATCGATTCAGAGGATGCTTATAAATAAGCACTAGTTATCAGATGCGACTTAATCATTTATTAAAGGGAAAAGAATGACAACAGAATTAGATTTTTTTATAAATTCTTTACATGATGAAGGGATTGATACTATAAAAGTTTTAAATAATCTTAATGATTTTTTTGATGGTGATGAGATACCTATCGTATTTCTATTAGGAAGTTTAGGAAGAGAAATTTACAACTCAAAACTTTCTTTTGAATCCCTAAATAACATTTTTTTGTTGATTGAAGAAGCTATAAACTCAAAAAATAAAGAGTTTTCTGAAGCTGTAGCTACAGGGTTATTAGAAGCCTATGCTAATACAATGTGGAATAATGAGCAAAATATTTCTAGTTTAGAATTGATGGGCGAAGAGACAAGAAAATATATTAAAAGCTATTTAGAATTTTAGTCTAAAGGAATTTTAAAATCGATTTAAAAGAGCGGTTTGTCCCGTTATGGTAGTCGAGTAGTATATAATTAATGTAAAGTTTAGTTAGCTTATTATTGACGTACGGTATCATTAGATTAATTAGTAGGATATATGAGGTTAGTATTTAAGTTTGATAGTTCTGATTGGTATAAATCAGCTTGTGTGTTTTTAAATGATGAAAATCACTCTTGGAGAGATGAATATGTACGTATATATTTAGATACTTTAAAATTTGATAGTAGTATCAAATTAGCTGATTTATCTATAAATAAAGATTATGTTAGTACGGATGTGATGGATGTAGTAATAGATAAAGATAAGGTATATTTGGGATTCTCCTTGTATTTACCTGAAGATAAACCCGCAGATTATGATCCTAGTGAGGAAAAGTATTATATTGTAGATAGAGAGGAATTAACGTATTTAGTTAGACGGTGGTATAGTTTCATTCAAAGGTCTGTAGAGTTAAAGCAGCCAGATTACCAAGAAATTATTGATTCAGAGGATGTATAAATAAGCATAAGCTATAGAAGCTCCTTCTACCTGCAGAAGGAATCATAACAACAGTTAAAATTGAAGTGCGGTTAAAAATTTTCGTGTTTTTAACCGCACTTTGTTTTCAGCCATTTAGCTTAAGTTTTTTGCGCTTTTGGTCAAAATATGCTACTTTTCACACCGTCAATCCGACAGTAACACATTTAATTTTATGAACGAAGAACATTCGAGTAATCAAACTGAAACAACTAAAAAATCTTTTTTCCAATCACTTATTGGTCGTTTTTTCCAAGGTGAGTTGAAAAACCGTGAAGAACTCGTCGAAGTGATTCGCGATTCAGAACAAAACGATTTAATCGATCAAAACACTCGTGAAATGATTGAAGGGGTAATGGAAATCGCCGAGCTTCGTGTGCGCGATATCATGATTCCACGCTCGCAAATCGTATTTATTGAATCGAATCAAGATCTTGATGCTTGCTTGAATACGATTATTGAATCCGCTCACTCTCGTTTTCCTGTGATTGCAGATACGGATGACCGCGATAATATTGAAGGTATTTTGCACGCAAAAGATTTGCTTAAGTTTTTACGTGAAGATGCGGAAGAGTTCGAACTTTCCAAGTTGTTACGTCCAGTTGTGATTGTGCCGGAAAGTAAACGTGTCGATCGTATGTTAAAAGATTTTCGCTCTGAGCGTTTCCACATGGCGATTGTGGTGGATGAGTTTGGTGCGGTATCAGGTTTGGTGACCATCGAAGACATTCTCGAACAAATTGTTGGTGATATTGAAGACGAATTTGATGAGGAAGATGTCGCGGATATTCGTCAGCTTTCTCGCCACACTTATGCCGTGCGTGCGCTAACGGATATTGATGATTTTAATGCGCAATTTAATACGCATTTCGATGATGAAGAAGTGGATACCATTGGCGGTTTAATCATGCAAGCCTTTGGGTATTTGCCTAAACGAGGTGAAGAAATCACCTTAGAAAATATCCAGTTTAAAGTGACTTCTGCCGATAGTCGCCGTTTAATTCAGGTACGCGTAACCGTGCCGGATGAACATTTATCGGATATGGAAGGCGTGGAAGAGCAAGCTGAGTAAGTTACTCAGTTTGACCGTATTCTTAGCCCCCTCTTTGCTAAAGAGGGGGAATATTTTTTTGTAGTATGGATAAAATGAATAAATTAGTCGTTTATCTTATAGCCCTGATTTCTGGTGTGATTGGCGTATTTGCCTTTTCGCCGTTTGATTATTGGGGATTAGCCTATGTATCGTTGGGCGGCTTGCTTTTTGTAGCGAAAAATGCCAAAAAATCAACCGCACTTTTGGCCACCTTTTTGTGGTCGATGGGCTTTTTCTGTTTTGGTGTAAGTTGGTTAAATGTCAGCATTCATCAATTTGGTGGGGCATCCCTTGGTGTGAGCTATCTCTTGGTGGGCTTACTTTCGGCTTACCTTGCACTTTATCCAATGCTTTTCACTTATTTAGTGCAGCGTTTTCAGGTGCAAAGTGCAGTCATTTTTGCCGCGATTTGGACATTGACTGAATTCTTGCGTGGATGGGTGTTTACTGGTTTTCCTTGGTTACAATTTGGTTATACCCAAATCGACAGTCCATTTTTCGGCATCGCGCCGATCTTTGGTGTCTCGGGGCTGACATTCTTTACTGTTTGGGCAAGTGCGGTCATTTTTAATCTTGTTTTTTCACTATCGAAAAAACAATGGAATTTAGTCGGTGTGAATGCATTGCTATTATTGGTTGTGGGTGGATTAAGTGCTTATGCAGGTAAGGTGAATTTTGTTCAACCAAAAGGAGATAAAGGATTAACCGTCACCCTTGCACAAGGTAATATTGAGCAAAATTTAAAATGGGATCCTGAATACCTTTATGCCACAGTGGATATCTATCAAAAACAAATTTTGGCGCATTTAGGCAAGTCTGATTTGATTATTTTACCCGAGTCGGCATTACCTACCCTTGAAAATGCGATTACGCCATTTTTTGAAGCTTTAGATAAAGTCGCGAAAGAGAAAAACACGGAAGTGATGATTGGTACCGTATATCGCGATGAGCAAAGTGGTAAGTTATTAAATTCGATTGTGACGGCAGGGAATCCTGATTTCCCTTATGAATTAACAACAAAAAATCGTTATAGCAAACATCATCTCGTGCCATTTGGTGAGTACGTGCCGTTAGAAAGTTTGTTACGTCCACTTAATTCGGTATTTAATTTGCCAATGTCTGCGTTCCAAAGTGGCGATGCGGTACAGCCATCTTTTATGGCAAAACAACATGCTTTTGCACCAGCTATTTGTTATGAAATTATTTTTGGTGAGCAACTTCGTGAAAATCTGAAAAAAGAAACAGATTATTTGCTGACTATTTCTAATGATGCATGGTTTGGTGATAGCATTGGCCCTTGGCAGCATTTACAAATGGCTAGAATGCGCGCGCTCGAATTAGGCAAACCATTAATTCGTGCAACGAATACGGGTATTTCAGTGTTTATTGATGCAAAAGGCAACATTGAAGCCCAAGCGCCTCAATTTGAGGAAACAACGTTGACCCATAAAATGGTGCCAACAGAAGGCAAAACGCCTTATGCAGCATTAGGTAATTTACCTATTTATGTGTTGTCATTGATTTTTGTGTTATTACGTGGCTTCACGACGTTATTGAAACGCCGCTTGAACCTTTCACAAAAATAGAGGTCAAAACGACCGCACTTTTTTAACGTGAGAGAAAAGTAAATTTCTTCTTATAAAACCAATGAGATTTTAATGAATAAAAATCTAATCGAAGTCAAAAACCTGACCTTTAAACGAGGTGAGCGTGTGATTTACGATAACCTGAATTTGAAAGTCCAACAGGGCAAAATTACGGCCATTATGGGGCCATCAGGGATCGGGAAAACTACGCTACTGAAATTAATTGGTGGTCAGTTGTATCCTGAACAAGGCGAGATTTTGTTTGATGGACAAGATATTTGTCGTCTTTCAAATCGCGAGCTTTACGAAGTACGTAAACGCATGGGAATGTTATTCCAATCAGGCGCTTTATTTACGGATATTTCAACGTTTGATAACGTGGCATTTCCGATTCGCGAGCATACGCGTTTGCCAGAAAGTCTAATTCGTCAAATTGTGTTGATGAAATTAGAAGCGGTAGGCTTACGTGGTGCGGCAGATTTAATGCCTTCTGAGCTTTCAGGGGGGATGGCGCG
>OBVN01000374.1_pt1 | contig 12426 bp, 10 predicted proteins | sample 1476171 | NCBI WGS metagenome assembly OBVN01 (sample SAMEA2580014, study PRJEB22360) | human gut metagenome | biome: human gut; feature: human-associated habitat; material: faeces | place: Denmark | collected 2008/2010
AATATATATAAGAAATATATATCCATCAAAGTTTAGCCTAATTGAATAGTAACAATCTTTGTAATTTTATGATAGCACTTCCAAAATTAATTGTCAATTACCAATCATATATATCAAAAATTAGTTGTTAATTCCTTGATGCGGCACAAACGAACTATCTGTAATTGCCTCAAAGCGATAACCACGTGCTTTATAATTTTCAATTATTGCCGGTAAAGCCTGAACAGTTGTTGATTTGGCAGCTGTATCATGAAATAGAATATTAATATTATTAGCTTTACTTGCAGTAGCATTAGCAATTAACTTGCTGACTGCTACATTATTTCCTGAAGCATCTGTAGAATCGCCATTCCAATCATAATATTGATAACCGCGATTGATTAATTCCCTTGACAATACAGTCATAATACCTGGACAATATTTACGTGATACCGTATTTGAAGAACCTCCAGGAAAGCGTACATATTTGGGTACAAACCCAATTATATCCTTCACCATATTACCGACTTTTGTTAAATCGTCAAAATAAGCTTCTGGTGAAGCATAAACAGTTTTATAGTCATGACTATATGTATGCAACGCTATTGTATGTCCTTTATCATGAGCAGTTTTAATTAAATGATTATAAGGTTTATTATTCCCAGTAACAAAGAATGTCGCCTTTGCTCCATAAACATCTAAAATATCTAAAATCTTTTGGGTATTAGCTGATGGACCATCATCAAAAGTTAAATAAACGATTTTATCACTTGTTTGATTATTGCTTCCAATTGCTTTCTTTTCAACTACTTTAATTTCACACTGCTTTTCTATTTTGTTTCCAGAACGATCTATCCCTATATAAATAAGTGTATAAGTTCCCTCTTTTTGAATATTCACATTACTAGAATCAACCGTTAATTTTGGTTCGGGATCACGGTTATCACTAATGCTGACACCACTATTATAATCTGTTTTTGCCCCTATCACGATCGTCAAAGGCTCTAACCCTGTAATTTGGGGTGGCTCACTATCTTTAGTAACCTTAACTTTTCCCTTCTTTTCAGTTACATTATTTCCTTTATCCTTAACCTGAATAATTACTTCAACAGTTCCCTCTTTACTAAAATCATAATCTTCTTTAAAAGAAACTTCAGTTTTTGTTGCATCATTAATATTTGTTGCCATACTTGCAGGATCAACTTTCATTCCTAAATCAATATCAAGATCAACAACATCAAACTGTGGTTTTTTAGTATCAACTATCTCGATCGTTGCTTCATATTTTTTATCTTTATATATATAGATTACTGGATATCTTCCCAACTTATTATAATCTATTTTAGAAATATCAGCTTTTACATCTTTAATATTTCCATTGCGTACGCTTGCGATATTTTTCATCACATCATAACTATCATTAATCTCGACTTTGATAATATCCGCTTTAAAGACTATCGGTGAGCGGGTTAAAAAATATGTTGCTACTCCACCAACTATTATGACTAGTAATACTGATACAATTACAATCTTATTTCCTACAGTTAAATTTTTAATTTTTTTCATTATATCTTTCCCTTAACTAATTTATATACTTTTAGTATATGTCAAACCTCAGTATTTTACAATCTTTGTCAATAAAACTATTTATAAAAATCAACTAAATAAAAAATACTTATCTATAATCAGATAAGTATTTAATCATTATTAATCAATAATAGCACGGACATTAATAATTCCATTTGCCGACTCAATCCGCTCAATAATATCAGGTCGAACTTCATCATTTGTATCAATTAGTGTATATGCATATTCACCACGAGAGCGATTAACCATATTTTCAATATTCAAATTATGATCAGCAAATAATTTAGAAATATTTGCTAAAATATTAGGAACATTTTTATTAATAATACATAATCTTGTTTTAGACATTCTTGCTTGATTGACTCCTGGGAAGTTTACTGAATTAATGATATTTCCGTTTTCTAAATATTCACAAACTTCTTCAACCGCCATCTTTGCACAATTATCTTCTGATTCTGGTGTACTTGCACCCAAATGTGGAAGAATAATAATATTTTCTTGTCCAATTAATTCTGGTGCAGCGAAATCACTAATATATTTATTAATTTTACCGCTTGCAACATTAGCTAATAAATCTTCATTATTAACTAAATCACCACGAGCAAAATTTAAAATTCTGACACCGGTTTTCATCTGTGCAAATGCTTCTTTGTTCATGAAACCTTTTGTTTCTTTAGTACTAGGTACATGGATTGTAATATAGTCACATTCTTGATAAATTTCTTCTAAAGAAGCTGCATGACGAGCATGCTTAGATAAAGCCCAGGCCGCATTTACGCCAATATACGGATCATAACCTTTTACTTTCATTCCTAATTTAATAGCTGCATTGGCAACATTTACTCCAATAGCACCTAAGCCAATTACCCCTAAAGTTTTTCCTTCAATTTCTGGTCCAACAAAATTACTTTTACCTTTTTCTGCTGTTTTAGCAATATCCTGATCGTCTTTTAGACCATCAATCCAACGAATACTTTCAACAATTTTTCTTGAAGAGAGAAATAATCCACATAATACAAGTTCTTTAACAGCGTTAGCATTTGCTCCCGGTGTATTAAATACAACAATTCCTTTTTCACTACAATCATCAAGTGGAATATTATTTACTCCTGCTCCTGCTCTTGCAATAGCTTTTAGATTTTCCCCAAAATCATATTCATGTAAAGAAGCTGATCTAACCAAAATAGCATCTTCATTAGTCATTTCTTCGCTATAAGCATAATTTTCATCAAATCCATCTAATCCTACTTTAGATATTTTATTTAATAATTTTATGTTATACATAATTATTCTCCTATTTGTTTGCTGCTTCAAAATCTCTCATGAAAGCAACTAATTTTTCAACACCTTCTAATGGCATAGCATTATAGATAGATGCTCTAATTCCCCCAACTGAACGGTGACCTTTTAAATTAGTCATACCCGCGGCAATACTTTCCTTAACAAACTTAGCATCAAGATCTTTGTTTGGTGTAGTAAAAGTAACATTCATTAAAGAACGATTATCTTTATCACTATGTGCGATATAGAAATCACTACTATCAAGATAATCATAAAGAAGATTAGCTTTTTTAATATTTCTTTCTTGCATAACTTCAAGTCCACCCATACTATCGATCCATTCCAAAACTAGTCCTAATACATAAATCGCATAAGCAGGCGGAGTATTATACATTGAATCATTTTCAATCATCAATTTATAATCTAATAATACTGGTGTTGTCGCAGCAACTTTTTGTAATAAATCTTCTTTAATAATTGCTACTCCTAATCCAGCGATCCCCATATTTTTTTGTGCACCTGCATAAATCATTCCAAACTTTGAAACATCCACTGGTTTTGATAAAATATTTGATGACATATCCGCAATTACAGGAACACCATTAGTTTCTGGAATATATTTCCATTCAGTTCCGTAAATTGTATTATTTGCACATAAATGAACATAAGATGCTTCAGGATCTAATTTCAATTCGTCTTGAGTTGGAATATGTTTAAAATTGTTTTCACTTCCGTCATAAGCAATATTAATTTCCCCAAATTTTTTTGCTTCGGCTGCAGCTTTTTTACTAAAAGCTCCAGTTACAACATAATCAGCTTTACCATTTTTTAATAAGTTTAATGGAACCATTGAAAATTGTTGTGTTGCTCCCCCTTGGATAAACACAATTTTGTAATCATCAGGGATATTCATTACTTTCTTTAATAACCCTTTTGTTTTTTCAAAAATGTCTAAGTAGGAAGAGGATCTATGACTCATCTCCATAACACTCATCCCACTATTTTCATAGTTCAACATTTGTTTAGCAGCTTTTTCTAAAACTGGCTCAGGCAACATTGAAGGACCTGCAGAAAAATTCAGTACTCTCTTTTCAGTCATATATATACCTTTCCTTTCTTGTATGTGAAGTCTATTATATTGTATACAATCTAATTTGTAAAGGGATTTTGTAAAAAATTGTATACAATTATACATTGTTTCATAAAAAAGCTATTTTTCTTAGTAATTATCAGTTTCATTATATGCTGGAACATTTGATAAATTCACGATATTTTAACTACATTTACGATAAAATAAATTGAATTAAATACATTTCTAAGATATGATGAAAAGGTACATATAGGAGAGAAAAAATGAAAAGAAAAAAACTAAAATTGAAAAAACAAGCTTACTTTGTTATTGGTGGCCTCGTCATCCTAGCTGCCCTTATACTATACCTTATTTTATGTTTAGTAACAGGGGGAGACAATTTTGTTTCAAATACAACTATCAATGGTATTAAAGTTGGTAATATGAATAAAGAAGAAGCACGTAAGGCTATAGAACAACAATATCAAAATGATTTAAATCCCCCTACTTTAACTTTATTACTCGATCAACAAGAATACCCAGTTGATTTAACTGATAATCTTACATTCGATAGTAAAAAAGCTGTAGATAAAATTTCTAAACAGTCTAATAGTTCATTCTTCAGACGAGGATACAACTATTTGTTTAATCATGATTATACAGTTGGGGTAAAAATAAAAAATAAAGACCTTTTAAATGAAAAAATTACTAATAGTCAAATTCTAAATTATAGTACTTTGACTCCTACTAACTATGAACTTAAAGATGATAAAATTATTTTCACTAAAGGAAAATCCGGTAAAACAGCAGAATTAGAATCAGTTTTCAATACAATTAATAAGGCATTAAATAATTATGATTTTAAAGGGAAAATTAAATATTCTCCAGTAGAACATAAACTTAATGATGAAGAAATAAAACTAATTCATGAAAATTTATCAAAGGAAGCTAAAAATGCTACTCTAGATAAAAATAACAATTATGAAATCATCGATAGCCAAGTAGGTGCTAAATTTGATTTAGAAGATGCTGTTGCTAAATACAATAAAACTACTGAAGGTAAACAGTTTACCCTAAATGCTACGATCATTAAACCTGAAATAACCAAAGAAATGTTAGAACAAAATTTATTTAAAGATGTTTTAGGTGAATATGCGACTAACGTCAGCGGTACTTCAGTTCGTAAAAATAATGTTAAACTTTCTGGTGATAAATGCAATGGAGTTATTTTATTGCCAGGTGAGGAATTCTCTTATAATAATGTTGTTGGCAAAAGAACGAAAGAAAATGGCTTCGGTGAAGCTGCAGCCTATTTAAATGGAGAGACTGTGCAAGAAGTTGGAGGTGGAATCTGTCAGACATCATCAACTTTGTATAATGCTGTATTGTACGCTAATCTAAAGATTACTGAGCGGACTAATCATACTTTTGTTTCTGGCTATGTTCCAATCGGTCGTGATGCTACAGTATCTTGGGGTGGCCCTGATTTTAAATTTAAAAATGACCAGGCTTATCCTATTAAGATCATCGCTTCTTATGAAAATAGTCGTCTAACAACTAAAATTTTAGGTACTAATGTTAATAATATTCGTGTTGAGCTAAAAAGTCAAAAACTTGCTTCAACTAATTATAATACTAAATATGAAGACGATCCTACATTACCCGAAGGACAGACAAAAGTAAAACAAAAAGGAACTCCAGGTAGTAAAGCAAAATCATGGCGTTATGTTTATGATGCTAATGGCAATTTAATTTCATCAAATGAAGAAGCATATAGTGTATATAAAGGACATGAGGAAATTATTTTAAGAGGTACTATGAAAATAACTGAACCAGCTACGCCTGCACCAACTGAACCTACAACTCCAGCACAACCAGAAACGCCTACCATTCCCAATAATGAAACATCGTAGAATCTTAAATTAAATACTGGTGGAATTTTTTCACCTTTTTCTATAATTAAAAAGATTATTACATAAAATAATAATCTTTTTAATTATTTTATTTTTGTGCAATCTTCCACTTTTTTAAACAATACTGATATATCTCTTGTTCTGAAATCATTAACGAAGCACTGGCTAGATTTATTTCCATATTCTTACCATTCTTTTCAAGAATTATCAGAAAATAAAAAGGCTCATGGTGCAGCTGAATTTCCGCAACCTTCTGCCATAAAATCACTTTTTTCCATAGCCTATAAGAAGTGATACCATCTTTATCAATTACAAGCTTTTTCATTCCAAAAAATATCAATTCTAATAATTCAATAGTTCCAACTATTACAATTACCAAAGAAAAGAACTCTAGCACCCCAAATATAAATAAACAAAATATCATGATAGCTGATGATACATTCGAAATAAATCCTGAAGCTACTATTGGAATGCTTATCATAATTAATGAAAATGGAATTATGGATAAAATAAGAATAGTTGTTAAAATCATATCTTTTCTAATAATAATTCTTTCCACTTCTTTTATCCTTTCCACCATTCAAGTCATTACATTAAAACATACTTTATTTTCTGTAAACTTGAAAATAATTAAATATTGTTTACGAATACAAATATCAGGGTTTGTATTCGAGTGTTTTGTAATATAAAGTATTTCTTTTTAGGAAGCAAAGTAGACTTTTTCTCACATAGAATATATAATTAAATAAACAAACTTAAATAAGATATTTTCTTAATTTTCACAAATATTATGATTGAAAAAAACAGGAAAAAAGGTCTACATTTTTTCCTGTTTTTACTTAAATAACTTTATTTATATTGATTCATAATCCTTTACCCATCTAGTAAAGGTATGATTATTTGTACTTAAACGACGCGAAGCTTCAGCTTTGCTGATTACATTTTTTCGCCATAAATAATAAATTTCTTCAAAATCGTCGGGAATCGTTAATTTTGGTCTTCCAAATCGTACGCCTCTACGTTTAGCTTCACGAATTCCCTCGGCTTGTCTTTGACGTGTATTTTCGCGTTCTATTTGAGCAACATAAGAAAGCACTTGCAATACTAAGTCTGCAATAAATTTACCCGTAATTCCATCATGCTTTTCACGTGTATCTAATAAAGGAAAATCAATTACCACAATATCTACTCCGATTTTCTTGACAATATAACGCCACTGTTCAATGATTTCATCATAATCACGTCCAAGACGATCAATTGATTTAATGTATAAAATATCTCCCTGTTTTAAAACCTGAAGAAGTTTTTGATAATGAGGACGATTAAAATCTTTACCGGACTGATAATCAATATAAAGCTGGCTCCCTGTAAGTCCAACCTCTTTTAAAGCTGTAATCTGCCTATCAACATTTTGGTCTTTACTTGATACCCGTATATATCCATATTTGTTATATTCCATTCTATATTTTCCTCCTCGAGTAAAAATTATGGCATAGGGAAAGTTAGAATGCTATAAATGGCTAATTATTTAGGGATTCTTTGCATCTTACATCGTCAGCAGTGATAAATCCATTTTTATAATCGTAATACGATAAAATTAAAACAGAAACAATAATCAACAAATTATCGCTTCTGTTTAACTAATAAAATTTAATTTATAATTATAACATCGTCTTTTCATAAATATCAGCAATGTTAGTTCCAACATGATCTGGTTGATGAGCATCACTTGCTGTAATCATCAATACTCCATGTTCTTTTAATATCTTTAACAATTCTTCGCTTAATCCCATATCTTTATGATTATAACGATAATAACATCCTGTATTATTTTCAGCTTTTACATTATGTTCAACCAACAAATCAGCTAACTGATGATAAGTTGGTGTTAAATCATAGGTTGGATAATAATTAAACATTTTTATTGTATCTGGATGTGCTAATTGCGTAAATAAATCAGACTTAACCAATGAAAAAATCAATTCATAATAATCACGATAAATATCATCAACATCAAATTTATTCCATAAAATATCTTTAGAGAAATTCATGTCATATAATCTGCCATTAATTGAGTGTATTGCCCCAACAACAAAATCATAATTATGGTTAGCTAATACTTCTCCAATCTTCTTTTCATGTTTAGGCACGTAGCATACTTCTAAACCAAATGTAACTTCAATCGGCAAATCTAATGCTTTAACTTCCTCAATTAATTTATCATAATCATCTAAAGTATCCTTAAATTTCATTGCTTTATTCTCTAGCCATTTTTTTTGCAATGGCTCTTCTTTTAATTCTGTATAAATCTCTTCAAACTCTTTAAAACGATGTGTGTGATCTAAAATTTGAATCTTTGTCAAATCTTTTTTAACAGCTGCATCAACAAACTTTAATACATATTCTTTATTTAGATCCCCATATTCTAAATGCATATGTCCGTCAATCATCTTTATCACCCCTTCTTTTTTTATGATTATATGCAATTCTTAAAAAAAAGTACAGTAATAAAATAAAAAAAGGAGCCAGGGGAGACTCCTTATAGGATGGATGAGTTTTTGGGAGAGGGAATCATCCATCATTCAGGTTGTAAAACATATATGAGGGGATTAATATATTTTACATATTATTATGGTTTGTCTTTCGACACTATTATCCTAGCACCGCTCTATGAATTAAATGTGAACCGTATAATTTTTTAAAATAAAAAAGGAGCCAGGGGAGACTCCTTATAGGATGGATGAGTTTTTGGGAGAGGGAATCATCCATCATTCAGGTTGTAAAACATATATGAGGGGATTAATATATTTTACATATTATTATGGTTTGTCTTTCGACACTATTATCCTAGCATCACTCTATGAATTAAATGTGAACTAATCTAAAACAAATAATTAGAAATTTTATCCTTCGATTATTTGATCCAACCATGCACCCTACAAGCATTATAAATTCCATCACTAGTATTGCGATCAGTTATATAATCCGCTTTAGCTTTTAATTCATCACAGGCATTACCCATCGCAATTCGATAGAAACGTTCATCAAACATAACAAGATCATTATAATCATCTCCAAATACTACAACATCATCAATATTTCCTTTTATCATCGCAATCATATCAACTATTCCCTGCTTTTTATCATCTGGCTGAAACATTAAATATTCTTGTTCAAAACGTAATGAACCTAACGTATCTTTTAATGTTAATCGTGTTTCTTCACTAGCTGGAATAGAAATATAAATTTTATAAATATTTTCTAAATTATGATAATTTATTTCACTATCAATTGTATAACGTGTTGGTTCTTTTCGATAACCTGCTTGTTTTAAAAATAACGTATTTTTACTGTATACATCAATACTATCAAATGGAGCTATTAGGATTCCATAGCCTAAATTTTCTGCTTCATCAATAACAGCCAATGCTTTTTGCCGATCCAATGGTGCATTTTTTACTAACTGATGATTTATGACAAGACCATTACCACCATTACAAACCATATTATTTAAACCAACTTCTTTAAGAAAGTTTTTAGCTTTATAATAAGCGCGTCCCGTTGCAATAGCTACAAAATTACCATTTTCTTGTAATTTATCTAGGGCTTCTTGGGCACTTGGAACAATTTTTCCAGTTGTATTATCCGTCAAAGTTCCATCGATATCAAAAAATATATATTTCATATCATTCTTCTCCAATTTCTTTAAAGAATCCATAAATAACAGCTCCACAAAGACTTCCTGCTAATAAAGCAACAATATATCTAAAAGGATGCGCTATTAATGGTAATACAAAGATTCCACCATGAGGAATTCTAATTCCACAATTATAAAGCATTGAAAAACCACCAGCTACTGCTGAAGCAACAATGCAAGCTAATGTTACTAAGCGGGGGTCTTTTTGAACAAAAGGAATTGTCCCTTCAGAAATAAACATTAAGCCTTTTAAGTAATTTTGACAACCTAGTTTACGTTCAGTTAATGTAAATTTATTTCTAAAGAAAGTTGTACTAATTGCAATTGCTAATGGCGGTACCATTCCGCCGGCCATTACAGCAGCCATAACATCAAAGTTACCTTCAACAATTTGAGCTATTCCAAAAAGATAAGCAATTTTATTAACTGGGCCACCCATGTCAACAGACATCATTCCCCCAACAATAACTCCTAAAATTAGTTTATAAACAATATCCATACTACCAATAAATACACTAATAGTCTGATTTAGACTTCCAACATAAGGACTAATCAAATATGATAAAACACCCGTAATCATGACCCCAAAAATCGGATATATTACTGTTGGCTTTATACCATCTAAACATTCTGGCAATTTACGACAAAATTTTTGTAATAAAATTACAACATATCCACCAATAAAGCCCGCTATGATTGCACCTAAAATACCAGGACTAGGCATATTTTGTAGATACATATTATTTAATAACATTGCAGCCCCGCCAGCAAGAGCTACTGCAAATCCCTGTTGACTTGCAATTGCCTGACCAATAAAGCCAGCAAATAAAGCAACGATCATCCCATTAACGGTTATCCCCAGAATATAACTGTTACTTAGCCAAATACTATCATAAATTTGTTTGATTCCAAATAAATTATAACTTGCTGCTAATGAAGCAATTGAAATCAATGCTCCCGATCCAATAATGATTGGCAATATTTTACTTAAAGCATCTGTCAATTGGGTATATAATTTTCGCCAAATTCCCTCATTGGCAGAACTACTAACCACTTTATCTCCTTGATGATGATAAATTTCTACATTACCATTTATTGCTTGCGACAATAACTCCTCTGCTTTATTAATTCCATCAGCTACTTTAGTTATAATTACAGGCCGACCATCAAAACGTGACATCTCCACTTGTTTATCTGCTGCCACAATAATACATCGTGCCTTACTGATTTCTTCAGCCGTAAGAACATTTTTAGGCCCTGTTGCCCCATTTGTCTCTACTTTAAATAATATGTTCATTTCTTTAGCTTTTGCTTCTAAACTTTCTGCTGCCATAAAAGTATGAGCAATTCCAGTAGGACATGCGGTAACTGCTAAAACTTCATAATTAGTACCGTCAGTTTCTTCTTTTACTTTCACTATTTCATTTTCTTTATCATCAATTAATCTTAAAAATTCCACTGCATCACTAGCATTAATTAAATTTTCTTTAAAATCATTATCCATTAACATCCCGGATAATCTTGCTAATGTTTCCAAATGAATGTTACCACCATCAACTGGTGCTGCAATCATAAAAAACAACCGTGCTGGTTGACTATCTAATGATTGATAATCCACACCATCTTTAACTATCATTACTGCTAGTCCAGGTTTTTTTACTGCTGCTACTTGGGCATGCGGGATTGCAATTCCTTCTCCAATTCCCGTTGTACTTTGAGCTTCACGAGCTAAAATACCTTTTTTAAAGGCTAGTTTATCACTAATATTTCCAGTACCCACCATTAAATCAACTAAGTGATCGATCGCTTCTTCTTTATTAGCAACTTCCCCATTCATATCAATTCCCTGCAGACATAATAAATCTGTAATTTTCATTATTCATCCTCACTTATTGTTTTTAATAATTCATCTATTTTTTCTTTTGATGCCAAATCTTCACTGAATGCAGTTGCACTACCAGTAGCTGTAGCCTGTTTTAAAGCCATTTTGAAATCATTTGTCTTAATATAACCGTAAATAAATCCAGCGACCATACTATCACCCGCTCCAACTGAATTTTTAACCTCACCTTTAGGAGCAGATGTTATATGTACATCATTATTTTGATCGACTAATACTGCTCCATCTCCAGCCATCGAAACTAACACATTTTTAGCTCCCATTGTTTGTAATTTCTTAGCATAAACAACGACATCTTCTTTATTTTTAATTTCAACATTAAAAATTTCAGCTAATTCATGATTATTTGGCTTAATCAAAAATGGATGATGCTTTAGACAGTTCATCAATAAATTATTAGTTGCATCGACTACGATCAAAACATTTTTTGATTTTACATATTCCATAATTTTTTCATATATATCATCCGGCATACTGCCTGGAATACTTCCAGATAAAATTAGAATATTACCATCTTTTAAATTATCTAACTTACCTAATAATGCTTGAACTTGTGCGTCTTTAATTTGTGGTCCCATCCCATTAATTTCAGTTTCATTATCAGATTTCATCTTCACGTTGATTCTTGATAATCCGGCAACTTCAACAAAATCAGTTTTTAATCCTTTAGCTTCTAATCCCTCTTTGATTGCTTTGCCAGTAAATCCTGCGATAAATCCTAACGCCGTACTTTTTTCACCTAAAGTTTTTAAAACGTTAGAAACATTAATTCCTTTACCACCAAAAAACATGTTTTCTTGTTTTGTTCTATTGACAATTCCGGTTTCAAAATTATCTACTTTAATTACATAATCAATTGCTGGGTTTAACGTTACTGTATATATCATCTTAATTTTCTCCTTAAGTTAATTTTTAATCCACTCTTAGTATATACTTAGGTGTATTCTCCGTCAAATTAATGAGTCAATATTTATTTTCAAATAAAGAAATTTAATCTTAT
>OBVN01000380.1_pt1 | contig 12281 bp, 14 predicted proteins | sample 1476171 | NCBI WGS metagenome assembly OBVN01 (sample SAMEA2580014, study PRJEB22360) | human gut metagenome | biome: human gut; feature: human-associated habitat; material: faeces | place: Denmark | collected 2008/2010
TCCACGAGATGCTCGAAAAACGGACTTTGATACTGGATTAAAGAGAGTTTTTGATGTCTAATTTGACTGCTAATTTTCCAAGCTCATCTGATGTTTCAATTTTATTCAAGTCAGTTTTTTCATCTGAGAAATCTTCTGTATATTCATATACTCCGTCAATGATATTTCCAACTTGAATATTTAGCGGTTCGCCAGTATGCATTGTATAAAAAAGCAGCAGGTGTTGTATGCTCTAAAAGACTTCTTAATCAAGCGGTTGGGAAGTCTCTTAGAACACACAACCTAAAATCGAAGAAAGGAGCGTAAGCCATGAGAAGAAACGAAAAAATCACTGCTCTTTATGAGCGATTGAGCCGAGACGATGACCAGCAAGGCGAGAGCAACAGCATATCGAACCAGAAGAAGCTGCTTGAAGAATATGCTGACCGCCAGGGATTTTCCAATACAGTCCATTTTACTGATGACGGTATTAGTGGTACTTGCTTTGACCGTCCCGGATTTCTGGCAATGATGAAAGAAGTGGAAGCTGGGAATGTGGAATACCTTTGTATCAAGGACATGAGCCGACTGGGGCGTGACTATCTGAAAGTCGGTCAGATTATGGAGATACTGCGTCAGCGTGGTGTCCGCTTAATTGCCATCAATGACGGTGTGGACAGTGCCAGAGGGGACGATGATTTTACCCCGTTCCGCAATATTATGAATGAGTATTATGCCAGAGACACCAGCCGCAAAATTCGTTCCACTTTCCAGTCCAAAGGCAAGTCCGGCAAGCACCTCACAGGCACAGTCATTTACGGCTACCTCTGGAATGAAAACAGAACTCAGTGGTTAGTTGATCCAGAAGCAGCCGAGGTGGTAAAGCGTATCTTTGCCATGACGATTGACGGTTTCGGACCGTATCAGATTGCAAAGAAGCTGTCAGAGGAAAAAATCTTGATACCATCTGCTTACCTTGCACAGTTTGGAGAGGGTGTGAACAAAAACAAGACCTTCAAAGATATATATGGCTGGGGATCTTCTACCGTTTGCAGTATTCTTGAGAAGCGTGAGTATCTGGGGCATACGGTCAATTTCAAAACACGCAAGCATTTTAAGGACAAGAAAAGCCATTATGTGCCAGAGGACGAATGGACGATTTTTGAAAATACCCATGAGCCAATCATCGACCAGCCAACCTTTGACCTTGTGCAGAAAATTCGAGGGAATGTCAGACGCTACCCCAATGGCTGGGGCGAAGCTGCCCCCCTCACTGGCTTGCTTTTTTGTGCTGATTGTGGCGGTAAAATGTATGTCCACCGTACTAACAACGGCAAGCGTATTTCTCAATATACTTGCTCCCAATACAGCAAAGTCCCTGTTGGAAAGCTCTGTACCACACAGCACCGTATCAATGAAGATGTAGTACTCTCACTCATCTCTGATATGCTCAAAGCCATTGCCGAATATGCCAGGCATGACCGAGCCGAGTTTATCCAGGTGGTACAGGAAGCACAGTCCAGCCAGCAGACCGCAGAGGTCAGAAAACAGCGGACACGCCTTGCCACCGCAAAGCAGAGAGTTTCTGAGCTGGAAGTGCTGCTCTGTAAAATCTATGAGGACAACATTTTAGGAAAGCTGTCTGACAGCCGATATGAAATGCTGGACGCTCAATATGCAAAGGAACAAAGTGAGCTGACCACTGAAATTTCTGCTCTGGAAAAGGCAGTTAAGGGCTATGAAAAGCATGAAAAGGACGCTGACCGTTTTATCGCTCTGATTGATAAATACGAGAATTTTGACAAGCTGACCGTTACCATGCTCAATGAATTTGTTGAGAAAATCCTTGTCCATGAGCGTGACCGCAAAGGCAGCCGGGACACAACACAGGAGGTTGAGATTTACTTCAATTTTGTTGGGCGTTTTGTTCCCCCGGCATTTGGAAAAGTGGAACTGACATCAGAGGAATTAGAGGAAATCCGTAAGAAAGAGGAACGCAAGGACAGGCTTCATCAGAACTATTTGAAGCGTAAAGCCAACGGCAAGCAGAAAGAATATGAGGAACGCACAAAAGCCAAGAAAAAGGCTGAAATCGAAGCCCGAAAAGCTGCTATCCGCACCGAGGATATTGCAAAGGGCGTATTTATCCCGGTAAGCAGTTTACCGCAGAGAGAGCCGCAGAAAGGAGCTAAGACAGCATGAAACTGACCTACACCAAACAAGGAGATTATCTCATTCCAGATATTACGATACGCCAGCCGAGAAAGGCATTAGGACACTATGGCAGACTTCGCAAAACCTACTTGCAGAATTTTTGTCCAATCCTGTTCAATGAGCTGGTTCTGTCAGATATGCTTTTTGAACACTGTCTTGAAATCGAGGAAACCGCCCGGAGCCGGATTGATGTTATCATGTTGGGGCTGATGAAACAATATGGTATTACTGAGGAGTTGAAAGCTGAAAATCAGATGGAGTGGGTGCGGCAGATGAACGCTTGCAAAGCACAGGCAGAGGAAGTTGTGAAAACAGAATTGATTTATGATTGAGCGAAGAAGTCCGGGCAGAAAACTGTTCGGACTTTTCTCATATCTCACAAAAGTTGCGGTAGAATTGTTCACAAGTTTTATGGTATAATTTGCACAAGTAAATGAACGGTAAATCAGAATTTGAAAGGAGTTATAGATATGAGTTATGATTTGATGGTTTTTGAAAAAACAAAAGCGCCTACCACCAAAAAAGAGTTTATAGCATGGTATGAAAAGCAAACTGAATGGGGAGAAGAACATGATTACGAAACAATTAGTGTTTCTTCACCTGCTTTACAAAATTGGTTTATGGAGATGAAGGAAAAATTCCCGCCCATGAATGGGGAATATGCACCAAATCTTGATCCTCTTGATGAAGATGAAGCTGAAGATTTAGAACGGCATACAGTTGATTACTGTATTGGATATGATGTAATTTATGCTGCATTTTCTTGGTTAGTCGCAGATGAGGCGTATGAACTTATGCGTAGTTTAGCTCAAAAACACAAGGTTGGATTTTTTGATGTGAGTGGAGATGATGGAGATATTATTTTGCCAGATGGAACCATGATAAAATAATCTGAAACATACCTATTCCAGTTTTTCAAGGAACTAAGCCAGAGCAAAAATCCCTTTAGGAACTAAAGGGTGCACTTCTATACTCTCCTTCCGGGAGTATTGTGCGTCCTGCGGAGCTTCATTCTCTGTCAGCAGAAAAAAAGCTGCATGACCGAGAATGTTTCGTCACTTCGTTCCGTCAAGGTGGCTACACCCCCTTGCACCGCTTATGCGGTTATCCCCTGTGTACTTGCCGTCCGCAGACGGTTTTGAGAACCGTCCGCCGCCAGCAAGTTTGATAACAAAAATGAAAAATTGAAAGGAGAAACTTATGGGATTAAACTATAAATGTCCAGAGTGCGGAACAGCTTTAGGGTTTGAAGGACTCTGCTGGAGTTGTAGAGCAAAACACCATAGAGAAGAAGTCAATAACTGGTCATTACAAGAAATAGAAGAGAAAAAGAAACAGGTTATAGAGAAACTGAAAGTTACAGAGGAAGATGAATTTTTTTCATCTGATGAGTATGAACTTTTCAATGACCTAATGACAAGAGGAATTGATTGCAAGGAGATTGCAAGAGTAGCCTGCAAAAGAGAAATATATTATCCAAGCGAGCTGTATTATAAAGCTGATGGAGAAATCAGAGACAAACTGATTGAAAAGCTCATGGCAACAACATCAGAGAATGAGGGTAGTAGTCTTTTAGGTTGTTTGGCAATGGTTGGAGATGAAAAGGCACAAGGTGTGTTATATGAATTGAAAAAGAATCCACGACCATGGAGAAAAAAACTGTATGTCGATTCTGATGTTTATGCAGAAGAAGCCGGATGGACATTTGATAGTAAAAATGAATATATCAAACTGACTTACGATAAATGTTTTTCTTTTGAGCTTGGAAAGACCAAGAACGAAAATGGAACTTTCATAGCCAGAAAAAGAGGTGAAAAATGTCCTCATTGCGGTTGTGAATTGGTTGATATTCTTGTATTAGATGGCAGAGATGAACGATTTGCGTTTTTGGGACTTGATGGAATCATTACTGCGAGTTGTTGTCCGAATTGCGTCACACTTTCAGAGGGAATTTCAAATAGATTTACCCTTGATGGGAAAAGCGAAATTTTAGAGTACGACGGTACAGATGAGAACTATTACAGTGATGAGTATTTGAATGCGATGGCAGAAAATAGACTTGTAATTTCAGAAAAAGAAAGACCACTATTTTATGGAGCATTCAATAATGATGTTAATACTATTGGAGGATTTGCAAATTGGGTACAGGATTGGGAATATAGAGAATGTCCTGAATGTGGAAGGAAAATGAAGTACCTTGCTCAAATTCATTGGGATACCATTGAGGATTGTGCAGAAGGAACGCTCTTTATAGAAATCTGCCCTGATTGCAAAATTATTACCATGTTCCATCAGCAGACTTAATTATAACAAGTAAATACGGAAAAATAGACCGTTGACACACATCGTCATGTGAAAAAGTCGGCGGTCTTTTTTATACCCATTTTTCAAAAAAGGAGGTCAAACAGAATGGAAAAACCGAAAACCCTTGAACAGCTTCGGGCTGAAAAAGAGCGAGCTGAAACAAGGCTTGCACAGGAGCAGCACAAGCTCAACCGCCTTGAGAACCGAAAGAAGTTTCTGGAACAGGGCGAGCGAAAGAAACGCACCCACCGCCTTTGTAATCTGGGCGGCACAGTGGAGAGCCTTGCCCCAGTGTTCAAAGACCTGTCACGCACCGAAATGACTGGGCTGATGGAACACATCTTTGCTCTGCCGGAGGTGGAACAGGCTCTCAGAGAAGCAGTGGCAGCCCATGAGAGAAATCTTCACAGAGAGGAGGAAACGGCCAATGGCATTGTTCCACTTCACAGTAGACCAGATGAAACGCAGTGAGGGACAGTCTGCTATCGCTTCTGCCGCTTACCGTTCCGGTGAAAGACTGTATAGCGAGTATTACGGTGAGTACAGCGACTACACCAGAAAGGGCGGAGTGATCTGCTCCGACATTCTCTTACCGTCCCACGCTCCCCCGGAATTTGCAGACCGCCAGACCTTGTGGAATGCTGTTGAACAGGTGGAACGGGGAAAGAAAGCCCAGCTTGCATACAGCTTTGAAATTGCCTTGCAAAACGAGTTTACCATTGAGGAAAATATCGCTCTGGCAAGGCAGTTTTTGTTGGACAACTTTGTGAGCCGGGGCATGACCGTTGATGTGGCGTTCCATGAGAAAGAGACTGAGGGCGGAGGATTACCCAACCCTCATTTTCATTTCCTATGCCCCATGCGCCCCATGAACCCGGACGGGACATGGGGCTTTAAGCAGCACCGAGTGTACCGTCTGGACGAGGACGGAAACCGTATCAGAGACCAGAACGGCAAGTTCCTCTTTGACGCTGTTCCCACTACCGACTGGGGCAGTCCCGAAACGCTGGAACACTGGCGTAAGGCGTGGGCTGATGTGTGCAATGCCAAATTTGAAGAAAAGGGGCTTGATGTCCGTATCGATCACCGCAGCTATCTGCGTCAGGGAGTGGACTTGCTCCCCACCGTCCATGAGGGTGCAACCGTCCGGGCAATGGAGAAGAAAGGCATACGCACTGAAAAGGGCGAGTTCAACCGCTGGATTAAAGCCACCAATGCCGTTATCCGGGACATCAGAAAGAAAATCGCTCTCCTGTCTGACTGGATCAAGGAGATAAAAGCCGAACTTGCCAAGCCGCAGACCCCAGACCTTGTTTTCCTTCTGAGAGCCTATTACTCCAAGCGAAGTGCCGGAGCTTACTCCCAGAAAGGCAAAATCAGCAACCTAAAGGAAATGAATGAGACTTTCAATTATCTACGGGAGAATGGCATTTACACCCTTGAAGATTTGGAAAGCCGGGTGGAGAGCCACCGCACTAAAACTGACAGCTTGAAAACAACAATGGACGCCGAGAATGCCCGTATGAAAGCCATACGCAGCCTGTCCGATGACAGCAATACTTTCCAGCGGTTAAAACCGGTTTATGAGGGCTTGCGGAAAATCAAATTTGACAAGCCAAGAGCTGCATACAAGGCAGAGCATGAAGCAGAGCTGAAACAGTTTTATGCTGCCAGACGCAGGCTGACTGCCGAATTCCCAGATGGAAAAGTGAATATGAAAAAACTGTCTGAAGAATATGACGCACTGGTTCAGACGCACACAACCACCTATGAGCAGTTTAAGAGCGTCCGGGAGGACTTACAGCGGCTCTGGAAGGTAAAGTCATGTGTAGATACTGCCGCCCGTTCTATGGTGCGTACAAAGGAACAAATGCTCCAAAATCAACCCCAGACACGACACAAAAAGGAGGATATATCTTTATGAAAAAATATGACTGGAAAAAGGAATACAATCCCATTCGCAGAACCGCAAAGCGGATTTTAAGTGGAGACCTCTTGAAGGACGGGAGACCGCTTTCCGACCTTATCGAGCTGGACGAACACAGCCGGAAATGCCTTGAATTTGAAGCTACACTCACAGACCAGCAGATTGAACTGTTGCAGGATTTAGGGTATCTGCCCGTTGTCACAAGGCAGTATGCCGAAGAATGCGAGGAATGCCCCTACACGCTGAACGAGCGTGAGCATGGCATTTGCAGACGCTGTTCGGTTTTCAAGAAGTAAAGGAGGACACCCATGCAGTACACACAGGCACAGATTGACCGGGCGAACGCTGTCAGTCTGGAAGATTTTCTCCGTTCACAGGGAGAGACACTGATAAAAAGCGGCAGAGAATACCGCTGGAAAGAACATGACAGTCTGACCATCCGAGGAAACAAATGGTTTCGCCACAGCCAGAGCAAGGGCGGCTACCCAGTCAATTTTGTCATGGAGTTTTACGGCAAGTCCTTTCCTGAAGCTGTCCAGATGTTGACCGGAGAAAACGGCGTGGGACAGACCGAAGCCACTGCCACCGCACCGCCCACAGAGTTTCACTTGCCCATGCACAGTAAAACAGCCGACAGAGCAATCCAATATCTCACAGAAAGCCGAGGTCTCAACAAAACGCTTGTTGAGGCTTTTCTCCTTTCCGGGGACATTTATGAGGACGCAAAGCGGCACAATATTGTATTTGTCGGCAGAGACCAAAACGCTATCCCACGATATGCTCATGTGAGAGGGACAGAGGAGCCGTTCAGACAGGATATTGCCGGATCTGATAAGTCTTATCCGTTCCGCTATGAGGGCAATGGCAGCCAGCTCTTTGTTTTTGAAGCACCGATAGACCTATTGTCCTTTATCTGCCTTTATCCGAGAGACTGGCAGACAAGGAGTTATCTTGCTTTGGGAGGTGTTTCGGGCAAAGCCCTTGACCATTTTCTTTCTGAACGCAAGGACATCTGCCAAGTATTCCTCTGTCTGGACAGTGACACCGCCGGGAGTGAAGCCAGCCTTCGACTGGCACAGAACATTCCCGATGGAATTTCTGTTGTCCGTCTTGTTCCTGCAAGGAAAGACTGGAACGATGTGTTAAGACAGCAAACGGATATTCCCAGCAGAAAATTCATTGCTGAGACAATCACGCTGAAAGAATTGCCAGTTGTCCAGCCCGTTCCCATGCTCCGTATGGCAGATGTGGAGCTGACAAGCGTGGAATGGCTATGGTTTCCCTATATCCCGTTTGGCAAGCTGACGATTATCCAGGGCAACCCCGGCGAGGGCAAGACCTACTTTGCCATGCGTCTGGTGGCGGCTTGCACCAACCGAAAGCCATTGCCCGGTATGGAAGTCCGTGAACCGTTCAATATCATTTACCAGACCGCCGAGGACGGTCTGGGCGATACAGTCAAGCCCAGACTGATGGAAGCGGAAGCAGACCTTGAAAAAGTGCTTGTTATTGATGACAGGGACACGCCGCTGACTCTTTCCGATGAAAGAATTGAAAAGGCAATCCGTGAAAACCATGCAAGGCTGGTTATCATTGACCCCGTACAGGCATTTCTTGGGGCTGATGTGGATATGAATCGAGCCAATGAAGTCCGCCCCATCTTCCGCAGTCTGGGAGAGATTGCACAGGACACAGGCTGTGCGATTGTGTTGATTGGACACCTGAACAAAGCAGCCGGAACACAAAGCACTTACAGGGGCTTAGGCTCCATTGACATTACAGCGGCAGTCCGCAGCCTACTGTTTATCGGCAAGCTGAAAGATAGTCCCACAACAAGGGTGCTGATCCATGAGAAAAGCTCCCTTGCCCCACCGGGACAGTCCCTTGCCTTTTCTCTGGGAGATGAGAAAGGCTTTTCATGGATAGGGGCTTATGACATTACCGCCGATGAACTGCTTGCCGGAACGGACACCGCAAAGACCGAGAGCAAGACCGCACAGGCAGAAGCACTGATACTGGAACTGCTGGCAGACGGAAGAAAAATGCCAAGTGCAGAGCTGGAAAAGGCGGTTAATGACAGGGGCATATCCTCACGCACTATGAGGACAGCCAAAAGCCGTATTGGGGACAGGCTTGTGACCGAGAAAAACGGTTCTTCATGGATTTGCTATCTCCGAGAGTAACACAGGAAGAAGGCAAGCGTGGCAAAGACGGCAAGGTTTTTATAGATACCTTAAAGTTGCCGCCTTGCCTTCTTCCCTTATATTGACACCACCCGATGATGAACAGTCACCGGGTATTTTTCATTTACAGGAGGATTTTGAATGACTAATACCGCAAATACACCAAAACCCAATGACTGCCCGACAATCAGAAGAAAAATCGGAAAGACCACCTATATCGTCCGTGTCCATTTCAGTGAAAACGCCAAGGAGACAATGGAGGACAAAATCAAGCGCATGCTTCGTGAGGAAGTCCGCAAAATGTAACTTCTTTGTGGAAGTGATTAAAAAGTCCTTGACAATTTGTCTCTGGGAAAACGGCTAAGTCAATCTTGATCTCAGTAGGGGTTAGAATGGCACCGTTTAATTTACCGGAAGTAAGAGTTTAATTTGTCGTACTAAAATCAATGATTTTAGATCGTCCTGCTATATAACCACTAGTGTACATATCACCTTCATTTACAGGTAAAATATCTTCTTCATTTTCTTCTAAATCATAATAACAGTATGGTGATATTTCTTTAGCTGATTTCAACAGTCCATTGATTTTCTCATCTGTGAAATAATTCGACTCTGCTGCAGCATCATCTGAAGCATCAGTCGTAAATTTAATATTTTCGTGATCATGCAGAAGATATTTTTTATCCTTAAAAACCTGAAGTCCACGGATTAAAACTAAACACTCATTCCTTTTCAATCTTCCTATTTCAGAAGGATCGAGTAGAGCACGATTGATAAGCTGATTACCTATCGTATAAGTTGGTTCTAGCACGTGTTAGTTGTTTTAAAGCTTCAATATGGTATGATGAGTATACATAGGTTCTAGAGGCACCTGTTGATACGAATCGTGCTATTTGGGAAGCGTCGATTTTATCAGTTTTGGTTTTTCTATTGGACAAAGCGTTAGTAAAACGTTTGACTTGAAGAGGGTTCAATTCGTCAAAGTCATATCCAATAGATGATAGAAAGAGTTTTAAATTCTTTCCATAAATACCGGCTGCTTCTAGACCTATTTTGATTTTTTGGGAATGATCTAATGCGTCTAGAACCAACTTCAGTTTATCGAATCCTTCTCTTGTATTTTCAAAAGTGAAAGATTCTAAGACAATCTCACCTTCAGAAGTGAAGATGAAACAGTCGTGTTTATATTTGGCAATATCAATGCCGACATAATACATATAAGTTTCCTCCTTATGAATGTGATATATGGGCTGGCTTTGAACACAGTGTTTTTACATGAGCTTAATCTTGTGAGAAATGAAACATCGAGTGTTATCTAACTAATCAAAGCTGTAAATAAAAAACTGTGGTCCGATACTCCTATAAATGGTCTACGCCACATCATAAAAAAACAAATCGATTAAGGAATCGTTGTAGTCAAAATGATGACCGCATGTATTCTTGGCCGTACGTGAACCTCTCAGCTCATCCGGCTCCCATTATCCAACTGCTGGTCGTATTCCAAATTTCCAGTGTGCAAATAATTTAGGTTCTCTTTGGACTATTTCTCCTAACCAGTATTCGGCTCTCCTTCTATCGTTTCGTTTCTTGAATTTTCTTCGTACCCACTTTATTAAACAACTATTTATGTACCTTAATACATTGTATAATTCTGTTTTATAAAAGTGAGAGTAATAGTTTATCCACCCTTGAATTTTCTTATTAAACATATTCGCTATGTCTACTATACTTTTCTCATTCTTTAATTGCAGTCTCCAACGTTTTACTTCTTTCCGTATTGCCTTTTGCACTTTCTTACTTACTGTTGGTAGAAAACTTGTAAAGTATTTTCCATACTTGGTTTTCGCATGTCTTGGTCGAAATGTATATCCTAGAAAGTCAAAACTTGTGTTTTCATAAGTTCCTTTTCTATCATCATCTTTACAATATACAATTCTGGTTTTCTCTAGATTTAGTTCTAGACCATACTTCTTGAATCTTTCTACTAATCTTCTTTGTAAGTATTTTGCTTGTTTTAATGATACACAGTGTGTTACTCCATCATCTGCATATCTTGCCCACGGTATACTTGGAAATTCTTTTGTCATGAAATCATCAAATACATAATGAAGAAACAGATTACTTAATACAGGACTGATAACTCCTCCTTGAGGTGTTCCTGCTGTTCTTGTAACTATTGTTCCGTCTTCATATTGAAAGGGTGCTACTAGCCATCTTTGTATGTATAGTAGTATCCAATCTTCATTAGTATGTTGTTTTACCATTTTCATTAAGATTTCATGATTGATATTATCAAATAGCCCTTTGATATCAAATTCTAATACCCAGTCTTTCCTCCAACATCTTTGTCTTGTTACTGCAATTGCTTGTATAGCCGATTTGTTTGGTCTATATCCATACGAGTCTTCATAGAATATTTTCTCCACCTTTGGCTCGAAATATAACTTCGCTACCATTTGTGCGATTCGATCTTCTACGGTTGGGATTCCTAGTACCCTAGTACCAACATTCTTCTTTGGTATAGATACTGCTTTTACTGGTTTTTGGAAAATAACTTCCTGATGACATTCGATTCCAGATTTTGTATAAGTTGTTATTTAAATTATTCTCAAAATCCTCTATTGATTGTTCATCAATTCCATACGTTCCTTTGTTCGCTTTCACTCTTTCATAGGCAGTTAATGCTGCCCTTTTGGTGATACGATACGGTTTTGTTTCTTGCATAAGTTCCTCCTCCTTTCAAAGTTGACTTATCCTTAAAACTGGATAACTTAGGTTCTTCTCTCCACTTCCATTACAGAAATTTCCTCACTACTACAACCTAATCTGCCCCCATGACGACATTGGTACTCTTATCTTGCGGTTCTTCCACTTGATATGCTCCCTTATCATTCGCCCGTGGGTTCCCATGTTCCATGCATTTGCCTATATGTTGTTCATGCCACCTCTACGCCGTCCACCATCTGGTCAGTAAACAGGTTTCCTCTAGACTCATCCCAGGTTAACGACTACCCCCTGGTTTTGATGGAATCTCTATGCTTTCGACATGATTCATGGCGCACCATCATCGGCATATCTTACAATATACATTTCTTTTAGACTGGTCTTCAATGCTCTGTGAAGATGTCTATAACTATATTTATGTCTTGATGGAAAAGTTTCCCATTGATTACTTATCCACCAATCTAAATCATTTAATACTACATTTGATAATAACGGAGATAATATTCCGCCTTGTGGTGTCCCACATGCTGGAATACCGATTCCTTTAACAGGAGCTTTCAACATTTTACCAATAACGGCTAATACTCTTTTATCTTTGATACCGATATTCCATAATTGTTTCATCAGTCTTGTATGGTTAACGTTGTCGAAGAATGATTTTATATCCATATCTACGACATAATGATTACCAGTTTTGCTCATGATGAAACAGCATCTCGCCAATGCATGCTTTGTTGAACTGTTTGCACGAAAGCTATAGGAATGTTTATGGAATTGTGCTTCGCATATTGGTTCAAGAATCTGCTTGAACATTTGCTGTATCAATCTATCACGCATGGCATCAAATTTATTTACATTATTAATAATATATAACGGATTATAGAACTTTATAACAAAAACTTTATTATTGATCTTAAAACAACTTTATACTGATTTATATTTTAAAGATT
>OBVN01000383.1_pt1 | contig 12232 bp, 10 predicted proteins | sample 1476171 | NCBI WGS metagenome assembly OBVN01 (sample SAMEA2580014, study PRJEB22360) | human gut metagenome | biome: human gut; feature: human-associated habitat; material: faeces | place: Denmark | collected 2008/2010
ACCTCTTTTTCTTATTTTAGATTAGTATTCTTTTCAAAATTTTTCAATTCATTTTCTTAGACATTATTTCTATTTAACTGGTACTAAATTTATACTAACACTACATCCCTCTTCGATATATCCTGACTGTTTTCCGTTGCTTTCGCATTAACTTTTAGTTTCAAAACAGCCTCTGCCTTATTTTTATGTCTGTCACTGACAGTATAGATGACTTCATATTCCCCGGGTTTAAGCTCATCAGGAGCATCGATTTCAACCTCCAGAGAACCTTCTGCTTCATCGTACGCTTCCTTTACAAAAGAATTAAAATCTATACTGTCACCCTCTGTTATTTCCACATAGTCCGCTGTAAGAGTAAGTACTGGTTTAGTTGGATCAGCAAATTTTAATTTCAAAACAAATTCTTTCCTGTTTCCCCAGCCGTCTTTTGCAATATAGATATATGTATGCTCTCCAACAGTTGTCGCCTCAATGAGGGGGAATTCGATATCATCAGCGTTGGTTTTTTTTATAAAGCTGACCGGATCTATTTTCACACCCAGCTCATACTCATCTTCAGCTGTTTTAAATTCAAGGTATATATTCCTGTATGCCTCACTCTTCTGTTCTGTGTAATACCAGATTACAAAAACCCCTGAAAGCAGCAGAATGCATACAGCCGAAAAAATCATATTTCTTTTTACAATGTCTGTCATAGCATAAAATCCGGATCACCTGGATCATCGTCAACTGCCTTGATAAATGCTGCCACAGCAGATTCATCGTCATACCCGTCAAACACATCACCGTACTGTCTTCCGTTTTTATACGGCGCATATGATATATTTCCCCAGCAGTCTATGCCTCTTATAAGTTCATATCCCCTGTACGTGCATATCTTTTTAGGCTGTTCTTTTATTACCTCGATCAGAGTATCAATGTATTCAGGTTCCATAAAACTGCCATGACCGGCTCTTCTTTCAGTTTTTTTCAGTAACTCCAGATCAAAATTATCATGAATGAGATGCCAGTATCTGCTGTAAAGCTCATCTGTTTCATTGTCATTATTTATCCCTGTCCTTTCAGACTCTTCACACAGCTGCCTGTGCTCCTTTAAAAGCATCCGGCATTCATCAAGAATTAATTTCTGTTCATTAGTTAAATAATCCATACTGCTTTTACCTCCATTTTTTGTACCAGTCACTGGTACATTTTATAAAATAAGAGAATCAGCACTTTAATTGCCGATTCTCCCAAAATCACTTATATGAATTATCACACATAAGTTCTTTAAATTCATAGATTTCATCAAGGGTAAGCCACTGTGGTTTCGAGTCTTCATCAAAACTGTTATAAAGAGCTACCATATATTCAATTTGCAGCTGTTCATCGCCTGCCCAGAGATCCCTTGCATTTCTACCCCCGTTGCCAAGATAGTACTCACAGTCAGTGCGCATCCTGTCAAGCAGCATATATCGAAACCTTTCATCTTTATTCAGAATATCATCCATAAAGTTACCTCCTTTTTTGTACCAGTCACTGGTACATTTTAAAATAAAAGGCTCAGGAAATTCTTCCGAGCCTTTTTACTATGATCGCTGATTATATCTTTTTCTGAAGAATTCGTACATTCCGTATGACACCATACCTAACGTACTTACTGACACTAAGGCGGCCATGGCACCTGTACTGGTATCATCTGATGTATTTACTCCTCCTGACGATGGTAAAAGTTCATCATACATAACTACATTCTGCACTTCACCTGTGTCTTTAATTTTAAAATCAATAGACTGTGCAATCTTGTATCCGTCTGGAGCGATAGTCTCAGATAATGTATATGTTTCACCAACAGTTAAGTTTTTGATAATATGAGGTTCAGATGTTGACACCCATTCATCTAAAACATTTCCGTCCTTATCTTTAACAACCAGTGTCGCTCCCGGAAGCTCTTTATTTGTTGTAATATCCTGTTTAGATACTTCAACCCGGGTAATCTCATCAATCATTTCAACAGTTAAATTTTTATCTTCATCTGTTTTAAATGTAACCGGCTTGGCTGTTGCATAACCCTCTGGACTCTTTAGTTCTGTGATAACATATTCCTGATCTTCGACTGCACCTCTGATCATATGTGTTGTTTCATCGCCATTAATATCGATGTTGAAATATTCTGTTACTCCGTTTGCCTGCATTAAAAGTCTATAATCATCCCGTCCTTCATTTTTAGAAATTCTGTAATATGTACTTGAATCATCTTCAATATCAACATACATATCACTTACTGTTTCACCGGCCATCAGCTTAGCTTTCATATCTTCAGTGACATCAAAAATATGTTCACCGCTTGTCCATTTATCAACGATCTGTTTAGTTTTAGTACTTGTTACCTGGAATTCTCCTCCTTTTAGAAGTTTGTTGCCATCGTTTCCGTTTTTCGCAAACTCAACGCTGAAATTCTTCATTTCAATATCCTGGATATCTCCATCTTTGACAGTGAACTCGATAGGTTTTGCTAAAACATAACCTTCTGGAGCATTTACCTCACGCCAGATATAATCACCAGCTGGCAATCCATCGATTTCTAGATCATTATCATCTGTGATCCAGTTATAAACTTGTTCATCAGTTTTGGCATCTACGATTTCCATTGAAACACCGTAAAGATTATTGCCTTCACCATCAGTCTTACTGAAAACTGTTTTTGTCAGTTCATTGCTGATATTTAAAGAAGATGTATAAGTCAGTGTAACAAAATCCTGCTGAGCAAACTGAACTTCCTTAACTTGATCATCTAAAACAAAGCCGTCCGGACATGAAATTTCTTCAACATCATATGACCCCATTGGCAAACCGCTTAACTCTAATTTACCGTCTTTATCAGGTGTGTAGATACCATTTCCCAGTTCAGTACCAGTTAGCAGTTTTACTGTATCATCATTGCTTCCTTTACCTGAACCAGTAGTGACTACATCTCCTTTAGAATATAATTTTTCTAAAGAAACACTATCATAGATATCATGATCTGCGGTAATCTTGAACTGTACTTTTGAAAAATCATAATCTGCCTTATTTACTGCATTTTCATTTTCAGAATTTTCAAGAGCTTTATTGATCTTTAAATTTCCAGTTGGTCTTATTTTATTTACTACAACTCTTTGAGTAACTTCATCTTTATTAATAGTTACTTTAAAAATCTTTTGTGTAATTGCATGCCCCCCTGGGACTTTTGTTTCGGTCAAAATATATTCACCTACAGGCAGATCTTCCACCTTGATTTTTCCATTTGTTACAGTAATATTTTCTTCATAGCCGTCATATGATGAAGATTTCAAATTAAACACTGTTCCGTCAATCAGATCCCCAACATCATTAGTTTTCACAAGTTCAAGTTCACCAAAATCCATCCAGTCTATTTGCGTATATAATTTAGAACTATCAGGATCCCATGTCCAGCTTCCCTGCTGCTGTGCTGAATCTGTTCCTGTCTTTATCGCAAGTGCTGTAAACTTCTCACATCCAACACCTGTAACATCTGTTAACGGCATATCGTCAGGACTGTTTTTCGCCGGTGCTGTAAAATAAAAACTTTCACCGCCGTGCACTGTTGCAGTACCGCCAGTCTGAACTGCATTTCCATTGATATAAATAGTTACATTGTCTGCAAGAGGAATTTTGATCGTAGAGCTCGAATTTCCCTCTAATTTCACAGTATTTGTAACCTGATGCTTTGCAACTTTATCGTAAGTTGCTTTAAATTCTGCGATTCTACCATTATCTTTTATAAAACCTTCTTCATTTGAATAAAACTTTGTATATCTAGGTTCAGGTAAGTCTAAAATATTTCTGTAAATATTCATGATATTAGTACCGTAGTTTCCGCCAAAGGTAGCGTTAAATCCTGCCTCACTGAATCCGTTCCAGTCTCCGCTGTAAGCACCGCTTAAGAAGATATGTGTAAGCAGATATGCAACATCTTCACTTGTCAGATAACTGTCATTAGGGCAGATGCTTAATTTGAGATAATCATATCCAACCTTTCCCTGAGCATTCGGATCACCCTGTCCCCAGGTTTTTAAAACATCACCCGGTCCTCCAAAGCCGTAATACATCAGCTTTCTTACAGCTTCATTATTTTCAATTACATCAGCTGCATAATTGCCGTTTCCAGGTGTTTTCTTGCTTGACTCAAGGCAGTATGCCCACTTACCGTTATACTTGGTTGAATATGTACTCCAGCTGCTTAGGCCTGGTACTTTATTTCCCCACCATTCCGGATATTTTATTTTTTTAACTTTTGTAAATTCATGCGGAACAGTATTGTCCCATGCTTCTATATTACTGATCTGTGCAAACGACATTGAAAAGATCATCGTTAAAACAAACAGAATTTTAGAAATTTTTGAAACAGCTTTTTTCATCTGTTTTTCCTCCTTATCTTTTTATGATTTCATTAATACAGATGATGCAAGTTACGGCCAAAGGGATTATTTCCTATACTGTATTTAATTGTTTCAGCCAGCATCATAATACTTCTTTAATTCAGGTCTTACTCTCAGCCGCAGTGAGATACCCTAAAAACAAATAGACAGTCTTTCGACTGTCTATGGCTTGAATACCCATTTTTCTATTTTCATCTTAACCTCCTGTTTTAGCTTTTTTAATCAGCGGAATAAAAACTATCACTGCCAGTCCAGACATATATAATTCACAATTACTGCTATCACCCGTCTTAGCAGCGGTTGCAGGCCAGTGTTTTGGATAAACGGCAATATCATATTTCATGCCATTAGTTTCACTGCTTTCCTCATCAAATACAGGAACTGCAATAAGAGCAGGAGAGATATTATCATATTTGTTTATATCTTCAGCAGCAAGCAGATATATCCCGTTCTCCAGATTTTCAAATTTTACATATCCTGAACTGTCTGTATGTTTTATAATACCGCTTATTTTTTTAGCCGATGCCTCCCTGAAAATACTCTCTGCAGCTTTTTGCATCTTATCAGCTGTTTCAAGCTCATTCAAATCAATACCGCATGTCTTAAGTTCACCTGTCAGCACATATTTACCATCAGCAGTTTCTCAACATCACTGTTACTGGTTTTATTTCTGCTTTCTTCAAGATATACCGCTATCGAGCCTTTAGTTTTTTTTGTTTCTTCAGTATTTACAGTATTCTTTGAAACAAATCCTACAGAGAATACCAGGATAAATACTACAATGATTATTTTTCGCATCCTCTATCCCCCTTCCTCTCTTTTTTTCTAAAAACAAATATACCAGCTGCTGAAAAGACAACTGGCAGACTATAAAAAACAAATTCTCGAAATGAGATAATATTCTTTTTTATTTCCTTTTTTACCGATTCTTTATAAGAAATGCGGTAACCAGTAACAACCAGACGATGTGTATTCAATCCATATGGTGTACAGGTTATCAAAGAAACAAGGTCTTTATCATCCTGAATAGAGTAATTGACTTTTTCAGGCAGAACAGTTTCAATCCTGCTTATCTTATATGCCATTGTTTCATCAAGTACATTTATATAAAACAGATCACCCGTCTTAAGCTCATCCAGACGCGTAAACAATCGGCTTGACGGCAGTCCTCTATGTCCTGTAAGTGCTGCATGGGTATTTTTACCACCCGTTGGAAAAGAACTATCCTGTATATGGCCGGCTCCGGTACTAAGCACACTGTCACTCGTTCCATGATATATCGGCATGTTGACATTTATACACGGTATCTCTATACTGCCGATCATTCCGTTTCCAATATCAAGAATATCCTCATATTTAAATTCCCTGGAGGCAGGTATTCCCTTTTGATTCATATACAGCTCCGTGTTCCATTTTTCAGCATCTTCAATCATGCAGCGCTTATCTTCAGCAGCTGTATCAGTCGTTTTTTCTTTATAAGTAGCTATCTGCCCAGTCTGTGACTTGGATTCAATACAATTGGAAATGACAGGATAGCTTACAAGTGCCAGTCCTGTCATAAAAATCACAATATCCTTTTTTAGAAATTTGAAAAGACTATTTTTTTTCATTTTTCTTCTTTTTAATCAGAACAGCTGCCATAACTGCTGTACCTGCACAGACTAATACTATAGTTGCAGCAGAACCGGTAGCAGGCAGTTTAGACCCGACTTTGTTTACTACTTTTATATTAAGTGTACCCGTATCTACATTTGTTGATAGAGATTTCTCATACTCACTGTGTACTCCTGTATAAAACTCTTTAAATTTAGCTGTTGCCTCTAAACTTCTTAATGTTTTATCAGTTGCCCCGTCTCCTTTTATATATTCTGTTCTGTTGTCTGCTCCATAAACAGCCTTTACATCTATTTCGATTGGATCCTTTAATAGTCTGTATCCATCCGGGGCCTTAGTTTCTTTAAGAAAATACACCTGTGAATCAAGGCCAATTATATTAAACGCACCGTTTTCGTCTGAGACTATTTCCACCGCTTCTGAAGGCGATGCACTTCCTGCTACACTGTCCCTGCTGATAACGGTGTATCCATCGCTCTTGGAAGCCTTTTTTACATATACCTCCTGAGTACAGTCTTTATCACTGTATAATTTAAACTTAGCACCTTCTAGTTTTCTTTCTGGCACCTGATCATTTGCTTTGATACCATCCATTCTAAATGTAAAACATACAACTGTATCCCATGGTGTCTCGCCTGTCTGTCCTGCACCATCAGCATCCGGGTTGTTACTGAACTCAAGTTTTACATCATTCTCAAATCCTGGACGCCCTGTATCAAGCTGAGCATCTTCGTTTAAAACAGCATCATATTCAATCAGAATCTTTTGACCATATACTTTTTCAGTTTCCGGTTTGCTCCCTGCTTCATCACTGTAGTAATACCTGTTTATCACTGCTTTTAGATCCATGATCTGAATCTGAAATGTTTCACCGTCATCAATACCTTCAGTAACCACACGATAGTCTGTATCTTTTTGAAGCGTCATGCTTCCTATCTTAACTTTTACACTGTCTGGAACAAAAGTAAGTGCACTGTTCATTTTATCGTGGACTGCATAATAATACGTATCATAACCGTTCATATCAGGTACATATGAATTATACCGGTAGGGAACTGTCTGCCCTATTTCAAAGTCAGCCACATCATTCCATCCATCACTGTTTATCCCGATATTTTTTCTATTGTCATCTTCCTGGATCTGTTTCTGAATAACCGGGAAATCCGACTTTATATCGACTGTCATATCTGGATTGGCAGTGTTTACCATACAAAGCGATGCTGCACTGTGTGTACCCTCAACATTTGTGACTTCGTCAATGAGATACCATCCATAATCGACATCCAGGGTATAGCTTTCTTCAGTGCCTTATGGAACCGTTACGATCTGCGTAGGTTTATTTCCAAGTCTTACTATTTCATTTCTCAGACTTTCTACAAAATACCTGAAATCAGAATATACTGTTTCATTTTTCTGATTATGATTTACATCATTTGTTACCAGATTATTATTCATAGACTGAATATAATCGATAATTGCATACTCACTGTCTTTCTTTGTTGCATTCTTAAGTGCCTGAACATACAAAGGATTAATTGTATAATTGATACTTTCCATCCCGTCACCGTTTAGAGCATCAAAGACCTTATACACATTAAACTTCTTTCCTGCAAGTGACTGCACCTTGCCGTTATCTCCGGTATGAGCATTTATAGTTATATGTCCCTGCTGTGCAGCACTGACTTTTGAAAAAATATCACCGCTGCCGTTATATACGGATACTGCTGCTGCACTGCTCAATGAAAGAATGCATGCAAGTGCTGCCGTTCCTATTTTTCTTAAATTAATCTTCATAATTTTTTTTCTCCCTTTTTTCTTAATAATATATAAGCAGATACATACCCCTGCTCCAGTCACGATCAGCATCATAGAACTTCCTGTTCCCGGCAGAAGTGACCCGCGCCTGTTTATCACTGTCATACTTCCGGTATACAGTCCGTTTTCTACTGTAAGACTGTTATTTTCATCATCTGTTTTCACAGCTTCATCGTTTATATAAAAACTGAATTTCCCATCCTCGCTTCTTAACGAAACCTTTAAAGGAGCTTCAATTTTTCTATATCCCGCAGGCGCCTTTATCTCAAGAAGGTAATACTCTCCTGCTACTATTCGGTCAAAATTTACTCTTCCCTCCTTATCTGTTGTCCCCTTTCCAATCGGATCGGTACAGTCTTTATCACTGTATAAAGTGAATTCTGCATCTTCCAGTGTTTTGCCGGCATCATTCTTTTTAACAAGTCTTAAGTTCCACAGGTTGATCTCGTTTTTAACAGTAACTGTCAAATCACCATTTTCATCAATAAAAAAAGCACCGCTATTTTCGGTACCGTTCATATCTGAAACCGATGCATTTCCAAGACTGTCGATTTCAAAATAATATTTAGTTTCATTCAGCTTATAACCTTCAGGAGCCTTTACTTCACAAATATAATACAGCGACGGCTTCAGTCTGCTCAATTCTGCTTCTCCGTTTTTATTACTTACCAGGCTTCCTGCCGTTTTATCGGCAGTAGCATCATAAATTTCAAACTTCGCATCTTTAAGCGCTTCGCCTGTATCTTTATCGACTTTTTTTATTTTGAAGCGGTTTGGACGGTCTGTAACATTCAGTTCGCTGCTCACTATATCAGCAGAATTGTTTTCTGCAGTCAGATTGAACTCAATATCTTTGCCGGTATGATATCCATCAGGCGGCTTCACCTCACTAAGAATATACTGTCCCAGATGAAGACCATTTAACTCTCCATACCCGTTTTCATCTGTTGTAAGTGTTCCTGCCAGATCTCCCGCTTTATTTATAACAGTTCCCTGAGGGGAGAGAATATCATTTTTTGCAGTAATATTATAAACTGCACCCCTCAGTTTTTTTCCTGTCTCTTCATCACTTTTGACAACCGAGACTTTACCCATAATACGGTTGTTAACTGCATTCATTACAGGCGCTTCCGGGGTGTAGGACGTTGTAAAACTTACCTTGTTTTCCTGACTTGCAGTATTGTAGTAAGCATGAATATAGTACTCGCCGTCTTCCGGCATCTGTTTCCATGCCCGCCATACTCCATCACTGTCCTTAGAAAGTTCGACCCATTGAATATCATCTTGATCGCCTGCCGCAGACCATGTCGGGAACTTTACAAGCGTTACTGCTTCAGGAACTCCAGACACTTCAAATAAAATATTATGCCTGTCCATCAGCATTGGCGAAAATTTAACAGTTACTTCCTGCCCTTCCATCTGAGCATTGAATACCTTCCTTTCCTCAGCATCATAGAGACTGAATTCCTTGATATAACGGCTCGATTCACTGTAACCATCTGGTACAGTTTCTTCTATCCTGAATTTTCCTTCATTTGTATCAGTATGCTGAAGCATACCGCTTTTATATACCTGATTCTGTGCATCATAGTTCAGAGAAGCAAACCGTTCAAATGTATTTGAATTTTTATTCCACTGCTTCAACTCGAATCCTGCATTAGCCACATTTTCTCCAAAATTATCACTTTTGCTTATTTGTATCTCAGTTCCATGAATCCACTTTATCTGAGTATATAGTTTTACTCCATCTGGATCCCAATCCCACGTTCCTTCAGTCTGATTAGAACCCGAGCCAGTTTTTATTGCTAAAGCTGTAAATTTTTCACATCCAACACCAGCTACATCTGTTAAATCCATATCTTCAACCCCAATTAAGGGAGCAGTAAAATAAAAACTATCACCACCATGAACAGTCGCTGTTCCTCCAGTTTGTACCGCATTACCGTTAATGTGAATTGTGACATTATTAGATAACGGAATATTGATTGTTGCATTAACATTTCCTTCCAAGGTAACTACACTAGTTTTTTGCTCATTTGCTTCATAACTACATCTCGCCTGCAATTCAGCAATTCTACCGTTGTCTTTTATAGCTGACATGTCACTTGACTTAAATTTAGTATAACTCGGTTCCGGCAAAGCGACTATCCTTCTGCAGATATTCATTATGTTAGTACCATATGTACCACCAAAGGCAGCATTGAATCCTGACTCACTGAATCCATTCCAGTCCCCGCTGTAGGCACCGCTCAAAAATATATGTGTCAGCAAATATTTAACATCATCATTAGTAAGATAACTGTCATTAGGACATATCGCTGCTTTTAAATCATATCCTGGGGCAAATTCTCCTGTAGCACCGGGTCCTCCAAAACCATAGTACATAAGTTTTCTTACAGCTTCGTTATTTTCAATTACATCCGCAGCATACTGTCCGTTTGGAGGGGTAGTCTTACTTGATTCAAGACAGTATGCCCACTTTCCATTATACATTGTAGAATATGTGCTCCAGCCTTTCAGCCCGGGTACTTTTCTTGCCCACCATTCCGGATAGCGAATATTTTTTACTCTGGTAAATTCGTGCGGTACGCTGCTATCCCATGCCTTTACACCGATCTGATTACTAAACGACAGAGAAAACATCGTCATGAGCACCATTACAGTTTTGCACATTACAGAAAACATTGATTTTTTCTTCATAAATACGCTTATCCTTTACTATATTTGCCTTTTATCGTCGTGCTTAGGACTATTTATTATGATTGCAAGTTTAAAACATCAATTTACTTCTCTGATATAGGCTTTACATTCAAACACAATGAATGACCTTTTAAACAAAAAAAGACAATCTTTCGATTGCCTTATGGTTTAAATGACCACTTATATATTATTTGCATCTTTATTCCCTCATTAGTAACATTAACCAACTGTTATCCTATTAACGAGACTTTCTACTTCACTATATGATGAAAATTCACCTCCACCCCACCTACAAGCTGAATGATATGGAAATTCACCATGACCTTGAGAAACTAGTTTATTCTTAGCCCCATCACCTTCAATAATAACATAATACCCACATGAGCATTTTGCCCAACTGTAATACGTTTTAGTCGGTTGAACCGGTTTATTTTCACTGCTTCCACCTGTATTTCCACCTGTGCTTCCGCCCGTTGATCCTCCAGTATTTCCGTCTGATGACGAACCACCTGAGCTTGAACCACCGCTGTTTCCTCCGGTTGATCCTCCACCTGAAGGCTTATTACTACCGCCTGTGTTTCCTCCAGTCGCTCCGCTGTTCCCTCCTGCTGTTCCTGACGAATTAGAAGAACCTGTTCCGCCTGACGATCCTGAACCGCTGCTTACTACCTTATTCTCTCCGGCATCTGTTTTCTTCTTAACTGTATTCTTTATACTCTTTGTCCCATCTGGATTAGTAACTTCTTCCTGTACTACCACCTCATCAGAAGCTACTGCCGGCGGTGCAGTAACAGTTACTTTTACATCTTTTTCAGTTTTGTTTTCATATTTGTCCTGAATAGACGCTTTTAATGTATATTCACCTGGCACATTTGCATCTATACCTGAAAGATCAAATGCATAATCACTTATTTCAGAAAAATCAGTAACTGGCAGCAGTGATTTAAAATCAAAAGTATTTAAATCCGTTCCCTGCAGGATTTCTATGTTTTCAGGTGCTGTCATGGATGGGGCTTTAGTATCCTTTACCTCTACCTTCTGTTTAAAAGTATCCCCGTAATATTTTAACTCAATGGTATATTTTCCAACAGCCGGATATTCTTTTTCTTCTACACCTGTGACATTGCCTGCTTCATCCTTGATTTCAACCTTTTCATTTTTTAAATCCGAAGTAATTTTTGTGTTGTGCTGCAGAGTATGAACATCTTCTTTATCAAACCCATTCGTTTTGACCAGATTTTCAAATTTTGGTTCATATTTTTCACCATATTCAACAGTAATCGTCTTACTGTTCTTTAATAAAAGCTCCGGCGCTGTATCTCTAAGTGCCCAGTAAGTACCACCCCCAGCAGCCGCAATAATAACCGCTGCAGTTACACCTGCAACAATTTTTTTATTTTTTGTATCCAAGTATTTTTCAATAACCTTCATTTTACCTCATTCTCCTTATCCCTAATTTTATTATATATATCTATTTAATTTTTTTCAATCTGCTTAGGCGGATTAATTACAACAAAAAATGTACCAGTGACTGGTACATTACTTCATATATTTTGTTTAGGAACATCTCTGTTTCCTATACACTTCTGTATGATACCATATTATCACTTTTTTCAGTTATTGTAAATGCCAACTTTGTGCCACTTTTTTGCCACCTTTTGTGCCAACTTTCTGCCAACCGC
>OBVN01000393.1_pt1 | contig 11736 bp, 10 predicted proteins | sample 1476171 | NCBI WGS metagenome assembly OBVN01 (sample SAMEA2580014, study PRJEB22360) | human gut metagenome | biome: human gut; feature: human-associated habitat; material: faeces | place: Denmark | collected 2008/2010
AAGCTACCACTTCACCACGTGCTAAATATTCACGAATAGTTTCAATAGATTCACGGCTTGAGCCTCCACCAATTGGGATCACTTTGAAAATACGGAAGAACCAAGTGAGATACCATTTGTTGTAAATCGGACGATACATCACAAATTTAATCGCACGCGGGCTAGCCGCTTGTAACACCAACCAGTCAATCCAGCTAATATGGTTACCTAATAATAGAACTCCACCACTTTGTGGAAGATTTTTTAAGCCATCCACATGAAAACGATAATTCGCTTTTAGCGCAAAGAGCAAGAATAAACGCGTAAATAAATGAGGCACTTTCGACATGGTATATAAACTTGCAGCAAAACATGTAGCAGAAGTCACTAAGAATAAACCTTGAGTCGAAACATTAAGTTGTACAAAAACAATGCTTAATAGCAAAAAGACCACCATGAACACATTTTGCACAAAGTTGTTACCCGCCATGATTTTGCCGCTGATTTTCTCAGGTGCGAAATACTGAATAGTCGCATTTAGTGGCACGATTAATAAACCACCAGAGAAACCAAAGACAAAAGAACAAAGTGCTAATACCACCCCACTTTGGGCTAGGGTTAAGAAGAATAACGACACACAAATACCCAACGCACCAAGCGGAACAATACCTAACTCAATATGCAAACGAGAAGCACGTCCCGCAAGATATGAACCAAGTGCAAGCCCTACGCCACTCACCGCAAGAATCGCTTGAATGACAATAGCATTATCTTCATTAAACATCGCTTTATAATGCGCAGGGAATGCCGCCACAATAATTTGTGACACGCCCCAAAATAGGCTTAATCCAATGACACTCAACCAAATATTTTGATCTGCTTTTAATGTTCGAACGTTATCTTTTAAATACCCTAAAGAAAGGTATTTTCTCATATCAAACTGACCTTCTGTATTTTCAGCTTCTTGCTTAAAGAATGGGATTTTAAACGCAAAATAGGCTTCTAGTGCACTCAGTAATACTAATGCTACACCTATTACCCAAACACTTTGTAATACTTCATTCGGATCATCTGATGCCACATAATGCGCTTCAAAGAAGAAAGAAAATGCAAAAGAACTAAATAGAATGGCCACAATAGTAAGCGCTTGAATGACACCGTTTGCCATACCGATATTTTCAGTGCCCACAATTGATTTAATAATGCTATATTTGGCCGGAGAATAGACCGCACTTTGCGCTGCCAAAATCAATGTCAGTACAAAGGAAATAGCAAACATTCCCGTCATATAACTCAATAAAATCCCAGCACTAATCACCACAGCCGCCAAACTGCTATAACGAATCACATTGGTGCGAGAAAATTTATCGTTAATAAATGCCGAAGGCGAAAATAAGAAAATAAATGGCAATAAAATCATGGCATTAATTAATGCCGTTAAAACAACCAAACTCTCACCTGAAAAACTTTTCAGCAACACATTTTGAATGGTAATTTTATGTGCCAAATCCACACTGGCATTAATAAAGGCAATGGCTAAATAAGGCACAAAGCCAGCATATTTTAAGAGTTTCATTTCGCACTCTCCGCTTGATAAAGATTAAAGGTTTTCATATTCAAGAGATAAGGTTTTAACACCAACAATAAATCAAATAAATGTTTTAATTTTTCATCTTTTTGTTCGCTATTGGCTAATGCCGCTAAAGTCACATTCACCTCTTTTTCTGCTAACATTTTTGCTGCAACTAAATAAGCTTTCACTACATCCATTTCAGCTTCATCACAACGTGCCAAGATCGCCAAAATATCACGTTCTTTTGCTGTAAAAATGCCTTCACGAGGATTCAATAATCCTTCCGCTACCATGTCTTCAATTTGTTTAGCGGAAAGATGAAATTCTTCACATAATTGCTCAATAGTGAACACTTCATTTTCTGCCCCCATGATGATATCTAATAATCCAATAAGGCTTTCATAAGGATTATTCCAATCAAAATGAGGATGAGCAAAAAGTGCTTTAATTTGTGAAATCGTCGCATTGAAATTGCTTTGTAGATATTTAATAAAACTGAGCAGCTCTACACAATATTCATCATAAAGATGAAAATTAGGTTTATCTTTTACTGGTTCTGGCAACAAACCTTCTTTCACATAGTACAGCACCGTGGATTTTGGTGTATGACTAAGCTTAACCAAATCATTCATTTTTAACATAAGGATTTCCCTCTAGGTTGATTTGTTGTGTATTGTATCGTATAAAAATAAAAAGTAAATAGTGTTACTCTACACTTTTATTAAATTTAATAAAAAAAGTTGTTCACCACATCATGAACAACTTTCTTAATCAGCTTTAGCTTTCAACTTTTCGCCATAGATCCTTACTGTAAATGACGCCCACTGGATTTTTCTTCGCTCCCATAATAGTTGGAGAAAGATAAACTGGCGTGGTGTATTGGAAAAGCGGTAAAGCAAGGTTTTCCTGTTGGATCTTCTCACTTAATTTTAAGTAAATTTCTGACCGCTCTTTTTCATTTAAGCTTTTCAACGCTTGCTCAAAAAGTTGGTCATATTCCGCATTGGCATAGCCATTTTTATTATCGGGACTTTTAGAATAGAACAAACCCAAGAATGCCATCGGATGATTAAAGTCCGCACACCAGCCAGAACGAATGACTTGGAAATCACCTTTTTGGCGTTTCATTTGTAATGTTTGCCAATTGACTGGTTGAGCATCCACGCGCAACATATCTGATTGAGTCAATTGCCCCACTAAGCGCTGCGCGATATTCACATGCAATGGCTCATCATCATAAAGCACATTTAAATGTAATGGATGTCTTTCATCAATTTTATTTTGAGCTAATAATTGCTCGGCAACAACGGGCTCCCATCTTGAATCTTGTCCATTTAACATGGCTTTCGGTAAAAAATACGAGCTCGGAATTGCCGCTGGAATCTCATTATTCACGATATTGGTGACAGAGACCAACGAAGCAATCGCCTTACGCACATCGGCCTTAGCAACTTTAGGATCGTTGAGATTAAATTCATAAAAATAACTGCAAAGCTGTGGGAAATGTTGAAGGTCCGCGTGCACTTCTGGTACATCAAGCACCACATCAAAGTCAGATAATTTAGTGGCGATAAAAGGCAAATATTCTACACGCTCAAAAGCCACATTATTTTTCTGCCAATAATAGGGATTTTTAGTTAAGTATATGCTTTTCACACTTTCGCTTTCGATCATATAAGCCCCGTTTGTCACTGGGTAATCAGGATCGCGATATTGAGGTACAAGGCTGATATGCGCCAACATTTCCGGTAAATAAGGCGTTGCTTTATCGAGCTCAATGCGTAAAGTGCGGTCATTTTCCGCATAAATTCCTAAGCTCCTAAAAGATTTATTTTTCTCTAAAACGCCTTTCGCATTTTTTAGGTTGAGATAAGCCAAATAAGATCTTAATGGACTATTTGATTGAGACAGTGCTTGCCAAGAAAGCATGACATCTTGGGCAACTAAGGGATCACCATTTGACCAACGAAGCCCTTCACGTAAGGTAAAGATCCAGGTTTTGTTGTCTTTTGTTTCCCAACTTTCTGCGATACCCGGCACGATTCTCCCTTCCGGATCATAAGCGGTTAAACCTTCATACAAATCACGCAATAAGCCCTCTTGTTCTGGATAACGAACAAACCAAGGCTCAAAAGAAGGAGGATGAGTAAACGCCCGAGTCAGTAATGTACGATTTGGTTTTGAAGTATTCTCTTGTTTGATAGACTGGCTTTGTGTTGGTTGCTCTTCCGTTGCCGTATTTGTAGATTTAGGGCTGTTTAATTTATCACAAGCACTCAATCCAAAAACGATACCGAAAATGAGCGCACTTTTAAGCCAATTAAGGAAAGAATTATCCATTTTTAACGTCTTCTGTTTTAATCCAAAAGAAAAAGAACCAATATTTTACCGCAATTAAAATGGCAATAATCGTTCGACCCACAACGCTTGGGGTAAAGTAAAAGCCAATTAAAAGCATTGTGGTTGAAAACGTTAGAATAGAAATTTTTGCTTTTTTCGTCAATGCACGACGTTCATTAAAGGATTTTAGGTGCTTTTGATAAAGCTTCGTCCCTAAAAACCATTGCTCTAAACGAGAAGAACCTTTCGCAAAAGAATAAAGTGTAAGCAGTAAAAAAGGTGTTGTCGGAAGAATAGGTAAAAAAATGCCAATAACACCTAATATTAAAGAAATGCATCCAAGAGCAACATACATAGCCTTGGTTAAAGAAGTTTTTGGGAAAAACTTAAGTGAAACAACACCTACAACGATCGCAAGAGCAATGATGCCAGAAAAAATGATAATAGAAAAAAAGGAAGTGCCGTCCATCATAAATCCTAAATAAAAGTGATACGCAATTATCACTGATTTTTTAGATTTTTCAACCTTGATATTATAGAATTTGCCGCAATTTATTAAAGAAACTATTAGCAAAAGGAATATTTATGTCTAATCCATTACTTCATATTGAAGGCTTACCTCCGTTTTCTCAAATCAAACCGGAGCATATTCAACCAGCAATCCAAAAACTCATCGAAGAAAATCGTCAAGCCATTGAACAAGTTTTAAAACAACCGCACTTTACTTGGGAAAACTTTATTGAACCGCTTTCTGAAGCAGGCGAACACTTAAGTCGTGCTTGGTCACCGATCTCCCATTTAAATTCAGTTAAAAACAGCCCTGAATTACGTGATGCGTACCAAGCTTGCTTACCACTACTCTCTGAATACAGTACTTGGGTAGGCCAACACGAAGGGTTATACAATGCCTATTTATCCTTAAAAAATAGCCCTGAATTTGCGACTTATTCCGTCGCACAAAAGAAAGCCATTAAAAATGCACTACGTGATTTTGAGCTTTCAGGTATCGGTTTATCCGAAGAAAAACAAAAACGTTATGGTGAGATTGTTACTCGCTTATCTGAATTAAGCTCACAATTTAGCAATAATGTGCTCGATGCCACTATGGGCTGGGAAAAAGTCATTGAAGATGAAAGTGAATTAGCAGGTCTTCCTGAATCTGCATTACTTGCGGCAAAACAATCTGCCGAAAGTAAAGGCTTAAAAGGCTATCGCTTCACGTTAGAAATCCCAAGTTATTTGCCAATCATGACCTATTGTGAAAATGCAGCACTACGAGAAGAAATGTATCGAGCTTATGCGACTCGCGCTTCTGATCAAGGTCCAAATGCTGGCAAATGGGATAACACCGCGATTATTGAAGAAATCATGACGTTACGCGTGGAATTAGCTAAATTGCTAGGTTTCAATACCTATACTGAACGCTCACTTGCCACCAAAATGGCTGAAAATCCACAACAAGTTTTAGATTTCTTAAATAACCTTGCGGATCGTTCAAAAGCACAAGGTGAGAAAGAATTAGCTGAGCTCAAAGCTTATTGTGAAAAAGAATTTGGCGTCACTGAACTTGCGCCTTGGGATATCAGTTTCTATTCCGAAAAACAAAAACAACATTTATATGCGATCAATGATGAAGAACTTCGTCCTTATTTCCCTGAAGATCGCGTTATTTCGGGTTTATTTGAATTAATTAAACGTATTTTTAATATTCGTGCAGTTGAACGTTTTGGTGTAGATACTTGGCACAAAGATGTGCGTTTCTTTGATTTAATTGATGAAACCGATGAAGTACGCGGCAGTTTCTATCTCGATCTTTATGCACGCGAAAATAAACGTGGCGGCGCATGGATGGATGATTGTATTGGTAGAAAACGCAATGCCGACGGTTCAATTCAAAAACCTGTTGCCTATTTAACTTGTAACTTCAATGCACCTATTGGTGATAAACCTGCGCTATTCACCCATGATGAAGTCACGACTCTCTTCCACGAATTTGGTCATGGTATTCACCATATGCTCACCAAAGTTGATGTGCCAGATGTCGCGGGTATCAATGATGTACCTTGGGATGCGGTAGAGCTTCCAAGTCAATTTATGGAAAACTGGTGCTGGGAAAAAGAAGCCCTTGATTTTATTTCTGGTCACTTTGAAACTCACGAGCCGTTGCCAGAAGAAAAATTAAATCAACTCCTGAAAGCAAAAAACTACCAAGCAGCGATGTTTGTGTTACGTCAGCTTGAATTTGGCTTGTTTGATTTTACCCTTCATCATACTTTTAAAGTGGGTAAAGCTAACCAAGTACTTGATACCTTAAAAGCAGTGAAAGATAAAGTTGCCGTGATTAAAGGTGTTGAATGGGCAAGAGCGCCGCATAGCTTTAGCCATATTTTTGCGGGCGGTTATGCGGCCGGTTATTACAGCTATTTATGGGCTGAAGTGCTATCTGCAGATGCCTTCTCTCGCTTTGAAGAAGAAGGAATTTTCAATCCGGTTACGGGTAAATCCTTCTTAGATGAAATTCTCACTCGCGGTGGCTCTGAAGAACCAATGGTATTATTCAAACGCTTCCGTGGACGTGAACCTCAACTAGACGCATTACTTCGTCATAAAGGCATTGCAAACTAATGAACTAAAAAAGAGCGGTCAAATTTTTGACCGTTTTTTATTTTTCTAATATGTAGAAAATAAAAAAGCCCTCGGTAATCCGAAGGCTTTTATTTTTACTATCGTAATAAAAATTAGCGACGTAAACCTAAACGAGCGATAGTGCTTTGGTATAAAGCAAGATCAGTACGTTTTAAGTAGTCTAAAAGTTTACGACGACGAGAAACCATACGTAATAAACCACGACGACCATGGTGGTCTTTTTTGTGCTCAGCAAAGTGAGCTTGTAAGTGGTTGATTTGTGCAGTTAATAATGCGATTTGAACTTCAGAAGAACCAGTATCTTTCGCATCGCGACCAAATTCAGCAACGATTGCTGCTTTTTTTTCAGTACTTAGAGACATTTTTTACTCCTAAAAGGTAGTGTTATTAATACATCATTCGCCGATCTCTAACTCAGCGATGACAAGGAGCCTGAATTTTAACGATTGAAACCAATAAAAGCAAGGAATTATTACGCTGTTCCCCCTAAATATTTAATCATTTTTAAATCCATTCTTACGAATAATCTCTTGAGCATGCTTGCTCAATAAAAATTGATAAAATCGTTGCGTCAATTCGGTATCATTCAGCATAGCAAGGACATACTCTGCGCGAATATCATATTTAGATGGTAATGTATGACAAAGCATCCCCGCATTTTCTAATCTTGTCTGGTAATGCGCATAGCCCAACATCATATCCGCATAATCGTTTTTCAAGAGATAATGTGAAGCCATTTCACCTGGCGGTATAACAACTTGATTTTCTGTTCCTCCAACCAATTTCAATGCCTTCGATTTTAACCTTTTACCTTGTTCTGGATAATCTTTTTCAATGAGGTCAAAAAGCTGCCAAGTATAATCACCGCAAGGATCACAAACCGGCGTTGATGTAACTAATCGATATTGAACATCAAAAAGTAGCTCAAGGGTATCTCGCTGAAATTCTGGCTTATTTTTTGTTATCAGCATAAGTTGATTATAAGTGAGCATCTGCTGCTGAAAAACTCGACTCCCTAGTGCCGATACATTTTCTGAATTCGCACTAATAAAAACATCAGCTAACTCCCCTTCCATTATGCGTGTTTTCAATAAACCAGCGGGACCAAATATGCATTCAATTTCTACTTCATTACATTGCTTAAATGCACCAGTAATCTCCAATAAGGCATATCGAAAGCTTCCAGAGCTATAAATAGTGAGTTTATTCATCTCTCTTTCCTTCTAACAACACCTCATAAACTGGCACAAAATGGCTAAACTGTTGCTGTTGATATTGCGATTGTTCAACAATCATGGGTAAATGAAAAAGTGCGGTCAGATTTTCAGAAGTTAATATTTCATCCGTTTGCCCAAAGCGAATAAAATTTCGATTGATCAAAAGTGTTTTATCCGCAATCGCTTGTGCATGGTTAGGTTGATGCGTGGTGAAAATAATTCCCAAGCCGTGCTTTTTCGTTAATTGTCTTAAAAGTGATAACACCGCATCCTGATTGGCTAAATCAAGTGCTGAAGTTGGTTCATCCAACAGCATTAAACGACATTCGGACGCAATGGCACGCGCAATCAAGATCAATTGGCGCTGTCCTCCTGAAAGCGAAGCAAAATCTTGCCCGGCTAAATGCTGTAACTGTAAATCGGCTAACGCTTGTAATGCTACTTCAATATCTTTGGGTTTGGGCTTACTAAAGGTGGCAATATGGTTTGAACGCCCCATTAGTACAATATCCAATACCGAATAGGCAAAAGGTACACTGAAAAATTGCGGGACAAAACCAATTGAGTCATTCAGCTGAATATTACCTTGTAAGGGGCGATGAATGCCAAGTAACAGATCTAACAAGGTACTTTTGCCACAGCCATTTTGTCCTAAAATGGCGAGAATCTCTCCTGCCTGTAAAGCAAAATTCAGATGTTGAAAAAGCATGTTGTTTTTTTCATAAGAAAATGCAAGATCGTTTACTTTAATTAAATCAGTCACGCATCGCTCCATTTCGTTTTAAACGATAAACTAATATACCAAACAGAGGTGCACCAATAAGTGCGGTTAAAATACTGATCGGAATTTCATTATCGGTCAAAGCGCGAGCAGCATTGTCCACCCATAGCATATAAATAGCACCAACTAACATTGTACAAGGTAGTAAACGTTGGTGATTTGCTCCAACCAACATTCGGCTAATATGTGGAATAATCAAACCTACCCAGCCAATGCTGCCGCTAATTGCTACTTGGCACGCCACTAAAGTCCCGCTGAGCCCAATGACCAACCAACGTAATCGTCCGACTTTCACCCCTAACGCTTTTGCCTCTTTATCCTCTAAAGAAAGTAAATTCAAGCGCCAACTCAGTTTTAACAACAATATTGAACAACAGACAAAAGGCATGAAGAAAAATAGCCATTTTTCCGTATTGGCTGTAGCGAAACTGCCCATCAACCAAAACACGATACTCGGTAATTTTTCTTCGGTGTCGGAAACATACTGCAATAAGCTCACCAATGCAGAAAACAGCCCACTTAAAATCATCCCGATTAAAATCAACATCAGTAAACTTCTTCGACCAAACTTTACGCTAAACAAAAAAACGAGCACTAATGTACTTAAACCGAAAAAAATCGTACTGGCAAATAAGCCATACAGACTCAAACTAAAAAAAATGGCCAAGGTGCCACCAAATGCTGAACCTGAGGTAACGCCAATAATATGCGGATCTACCAACGGATTACGAAAAATGCCCTGTAATGCGGCGCCGCTTAAGGCTAATCCGGCCCCCACACAAAGGGCAGATAAAATACGCGGTAAACGAACTTGGAAAATAACTTGCTGATGGATTGGATCAATAGGAAGTGCGGTCAATTTTGCCGTTAAAATTTGCAAAATCTGCTCTAGGGATAAAGCATAACGCCCGATTCCTAAAGAAATCAGGGCGCTAACGACCAAGACAATGAGCAATAAGCCCATCAATTTAGAATGTTTATTTACCATTGTTATACGGTTGACGATAGAATTTTAAATAGTAGTCATTCACCATTTTATCTAAATCGATATTTTGAAATTTTTGCGGATATAGTGATTTTGCTAACCAAACTTCGCCTAATGCTAAGGCTTCCGGCATCGGATAACCCCAAGCTTTCGCATATTCCGGCATTAAAAACACTTGGTTATTTTTCACTGCATCAATATTAGCCCAAGCCGCATCTTCTTTAATTTGTGACACCACTTTAGGATAACGATCTTGTACCAAAATCACTGCCGGATTCCACTCAAGCACATTTTCCATAGATACCTGTTTAAAGCCTTTCACTGTCGCCGCCGCGACGTTGTAAGCACCTGCATGTTCCAACATTAAACCGGTATATTTACCCGAACCATAGGTATTTAAATCTGGGTTGGCCATATAAGTACGCACTCGTTTATCCGTAGGAATGGCTCCCAAACGCTCCGCCAACATTTTACGATTAGCAAATGCCGCTTTAACTAATTCTTTGCCTTGTTGTTCTTTTTCAAATACTTGAGCAATCAACTCAATACCTTGGGTTAAACCTTCGTTATAAGCTTTATCTTCATCGGCTAAGGTTGGATTAAGTTTATCTTTATCGCTGCCAGTTCGTAGAGAAATGGCAATCACCGGAATACCAGTATCAGCAATTTGCTTAATCATTTCCGGTGGCGCATAGTTGGTAACAAACACCACATCCGGTTTTAATTCCAATAAACTTTCAATATTCACCGAATTCAAATCACCTGGCATAGCCATTTTTTCTAATTCCGGCGCTAAACGTACATAATTTTGCCCCAGTTGTTTTTTCCAATTTGATAACACCCCAACAATTTGTTTGGTGGCATCTAATTGCACGGCAATATTGAGGGTTTGATGCTGTAATACCACGGCACGCTGAATATGATCGGGAATCGTCACTTGACGATCCAATTGATCAGTTACAACGCGATCAGCCAAAGCCGATGTAGAGAAAATACCGAACAATACGGCAGTAAATAAGCGATTAAATTTCATAAATTATCCTTAAAATGAAAACGGATCTGAATTATACAACAAAATATATAGCGATATATACAAAACAATAGATGTTCTAAGCAAAACGACTATGCTTTACTGATCACCACCTTAATATCCTCTGGTGCAGCATAATAAGGCGCAGAGGTAATAAACAAATTAATACCTAGCTTGGCATAATCCGCCACATTATTTTTATTCACCCCACCCGTTACAGAAAGCGTAATATTTTTGCCTTGCGCATTGATAAGTTCCTGGGCGGCTTTCACGTCTTCAACCGACCATTTATCTAGCTGAATAATATCGGGAGAGGCTGTAATCATTTGTTCGAATTGAGCTAAATTGTCTGCTTCGAGAGTAATCTTATTTTCTGGTGCTTCACGCTTTAAGGTTTCTACGATATGCCCCCAGTTATTCGGCTCAGCCAATAAATTACGGTGGTTAGTGAAAACCAATACAGTTTCACTCACACCTTGACGATGGATATGTCCACCGGCAGCCATCACCGCATTAGTCGCCAGTTTTCGGGTATTCGGAATACTTTTACGGGTACAAGCAACCACAGCATTCGGGTTAATAGCTTTGGCATTAGTAATCATCTCTGCCGTGTATTGTGCCACGCCACAAGACCATTCCAATACAAGCTGCACGACTTTCCATGCCTGCTGTAATTTGTCCGCAGAATCGACCGCACTTAGCAACACTGCACCTGCTTCAACGGATTCCCCTTCATTCACATAAATCTGTGGAATAATGTCTAATTTTTTCAGTAATCGTTCTGCTACCGAAATCCCTGCCACTACACCGGCATTTTTACGTTTGAATTCAATTTTTGCTGGGACTTTTTCCACTCCTAATGCGCGCGTGGTTAAGTCTCCGCGATAAATATCTTCTAATAAAAGATCATCGAGTTCTTTGTCTGAAAAATAAATCATAGTTTATCCTTAAATGTTGAGATGCTTTTGCAATTCCTGAACTGAAGTGCGGTAAATTTTGGCGAGGTTTTCAAGCGTCATTAATTCACTTTTCTCACCTTGTTGGAAACCAAATTCTTGATCGAGCATAGCAATATTCTCGGCTAAATAGGCCGCTTGTTGAGGGTTGTGAGTCGTAATCAGCAAGGCAATGTTTTGATGCTGTAGTTGCTTAATTTTTTCCAATACTCGAATTTGATTACCGAAA
>OBVN01000394.1_pt1 | contig 11696 bp, 16 predicted proteins | sample 1476171 | NCBI WGS metagenome assembly OBVN01 (sample SAMEA2580014, study PRJEB22360) | human gut metagenome | biome: human gut; feature: human-associated habitat; material: faeces | place: Denmark | collected 2008/2010
TTTAATTGTGCAAAATTTAATTTTCAATATTTATATAGAATATAGGATTAATTTGTAATATCCTAGTTTCAGTATAATAATCATATTTGTTATTATCCAAATCAAATGATTTATAAGTGAAATATAATGCAATTAGATCAATAATTAAAGATAATATAGGTGCACATATATTAATAAAAAAATTCAAAGTGACTGACACCACCTTTCTAAAAATAAATTATGGATATTATTATAACGGTTGCAAATCCGTTGTCAAATATTAATGAATAGGAGAAAAATGAATGAATTTTAAAAAAATAAAAAAAGTAATGAAAAATAGGAATATATCAATATATAGACTAAGCCAAATGACTAATATAGATGATAGAGGATTAGGAAAGATTGTGAATGGAAAAACAAAAAATCCTCACATTGATACAGTTATTAAGATAGCAAAAGCATTTAATCTAACAAATGATGAGTTTGCCGAATTGTGTGGATATAAAAATGATAAATAGACATGGAACAAGTTCCATGCATAGATTGGAGAAAAGCAAAAAAAATTTGTTTTTTTTACAAAGGTAATTGAAACTGAGAATGAGGAGGCTAAAAAGAGTGGATAAATGGACTAGTATTTTAGAAAGCAATCCGAATGCAAATGGTACATATTATGTATATGTTATGAATTGTATGGATAATTCAAGTGATATTTTAAAATTAAGATTTGAAAATGGGGAAAGGCAAGAATTTGGGGATGAATATGACAGGATAATTGCATGGAAAAACATTCCAGAAAAGAAAATTGTCGATAAATTAGACTGGTTAAAAAAACATCATAATGAATTAAAAGCAGCTTTCAACTATAATGTTGAATTTAATTATGATATTTTGATATAGCAGAGTCTTTAACTGAGTGTCTTTGTGAATATCCTCATTTTTTATGGAGTGGAGATGTTCGTTATATAGATAAGGTTTATGTTGTAATAATTTTTTAATAGTTTTATTTAAAATGTTGAGATACTGAAAGGAGTGATGAATAATGTCAACAAAAAAAGAAGATTTCAAATGTAATGTGGAAAAATTAGCATGCGGTAATGATAAATTGCAGTTATTAGATGAATTAATGAAATTGAAAAATAGTGATGGGTTTAATTTACTGGAAATATTAACTGCATTGACTGCCTATGATAATCCAAAATTCAAAAATCAAAGAGACGAAATCCTAACACATAACTGTGCAAATGTTTTAAAAGCTGAACTTTTAATTTATGACTTTGGTGAATACTACAATTATAATGAAAATAATAAATCTATCGAAGAAGCATTAACATTACTAGAATTCGATAGATTTAAAGTGAAAGCTGTACTTAATGTTATCCTTGCTTTTGATTTTTTGAAAAATTCAGAAGAATAGTTGAATCGTCTTTATGATCAGATGGAAGTGGTTTATAACAAAAGCTTATAGTTGTATCGTTTTTGAAATGATCATATATAGACGGTCGTAATAATCTTGTTTTGTTATCATTAAATATGGTACGATGCATCTGTTTATTATCCTTATTTTTTCCGTTTCTTTTAATAGCATAGCAATATTTATTGTTATCATTATCTCTATCATTAAGAATATCGATAACTTGATCCAATTGTTCATGTGTTGGTAAATGAAACCTTGTAGGAATATACTTAGCAAAATTTTTCAACCTTTGGATTTCATATCATCTCTTAAAACAGTAATATTTTGTAAAATATTGTTCATATTAATCTCCTTTATCATAAAATATAATTTTATTATATCGTTAAATTTAACGTAACTCAATTTATATATTAGGAGTCAGATAAAATGAAAAATGAAAATCTTAAAAATATAATTAACAAAAAAATATTTCTATTAACGAATTAAGTCGTATTACGCACTTAAACGATTCACATTTAGGTAAAATAATTAATGGTAAAACTAAAAATCCTGGTATTGATTATCTGCTAGCTATTGCTGAAGCATTAGATTTAAATGATCATGAATTTGCCGAATTGTGTGGATACAGAGAGGAATGATAAATAAATGAAATACTTATTTGTAGAACAAAACAAACTTCCTAAGGTTTGTGAAACTAATGATATTTATCAAGTTATAAAAGATATGTTTGGTAATGACTATATGACCCTTAATGAAGATGATAGTAGATTAGGTATGTCTAAGATATCTAAATTAAAATATACTGGTTTAAGAGAGTTGATTAATGATGCCCAAAGATGGGATTGCTTATGGATTGGAGTTAGTAATTGTTATGGTGAAGACGAAGATATGGTTAGGCTTCTATATGATATGAACAGTAGGAAAAGATATTATGGAGTAATTATGAAGCCCTTTATAATTACTGGTCTTGATTATAAAGGGCTTACTAAGGAACAAATCCATTACTACAATTGTTTCTTTGGTAAACGAAGCATTGATGAAATGAATAAATTTATTGAAAAAAATTGGAGTTAAGGATAAGAAAAATCAATCAATGTCTAAATTAATATTTAACTTATCTTTAAATAAAAATTATATTGAATTAGCTTTATCTATATCATTGGTATAACGAAGTGTTAGATTATAGCGTTCTAATATATTAATAATTTTATTTCCCTGTTTCCAACCATATATATTATTGATTTTATCTTTCATTTCTTGACTTATTTTAGCTGTAACTGTTGTTTCTAAATATGGCTTATATGTATCTGGATAATTTATTTGTTTAATACCATGCTTTAATTTTGAATATTTATAGTTTTCTATATCCGATACTGTAATATGTTCCAGCTTAGTAAATAAGTGTTCAAAAAATGGTTTTAGTGATTTTTCACCAGCTTTAAACAAAGGTGATATAAGAGAACAATTTATTTGGATGAAAAACAAGTTGAATTGCTTTTAGAAAAAGCGCCTTATTTGGTTTCAATGGCAACAGTCGATTTAGCAAAACTATCTCCAGATGATTTTATTAATGAATATCAAAATAACATGATAAGTATACCAGCTCCATCGATTGAACCAATAGTTGGTGTCATAGATACTTTATTTGATAAAAATGTATATTTTAGTGAATGGGTTGAATATCATGATATGGTATCAAAGGATATACCAAGAAATTCAAATGATTATCGTCATGGAACAGCTGTATCTTCAATCATTGTTGATGGTGCGAGATTAAATCCATGGTTAGAAGATGGTTGTGGAAGATTTAGAGTTAGACATTTTGGTGTGGCTGTAGGAGCCGAATTTTCTTCTTTCTCGATTATTAAGCAAATAAGGAGTATAGTGTTAAGTAATCCAGATATAAAAGTATGGAATATTTCACTTGGCAGTAATCAAGAAATTAACGATAATTTTATTTCGGCTGAAGCTTCAACTTTAGATCAAATACAGTTTGAGAATAATGTAATATTCGTTGTAGCCGGAACAAATAAACCAAGTGAAGATGTGGATAAAATAGGCTCGCCTGCTGACTCAGTTAATAGTATGGTTGTAAACGCAGTTACAAAAAGTGGATTATCAACAAGATATACTCGTAAGGGATTGGTATTGTCATTTTTTGCAAAGCCCGATATAAGCTGTTACGGGGGAGTGAAGAACAATACATTAGAGTTTGTGAACCTTTAGGCTCTGCAAATGTAGCTGGTACTTCTTATGCTGCTCCTTGGATTGCACGTAAGTTGGCATATTTGATTGATGTTTTGGGATTAAATAGAGAAGCTGCGAAAGCAATGATTATTGATGCAGCTAGAAGTTGGAATGAAAAACCAAGCCCTGAAGAAGTTGCGTTGTATGGACATGGTATTGTCCCAATCCATATCAATGATATCATTCAAACAAAAGATGATGAAATAAAATTTGTTGTATCAGACATAAGTGAAAAATGGAACACTTATATTCCCAGTTCCTATTAATGAGAATAAGTATCCATATATTGCAAGAGCTACAATGTGCTATTTTCCATTGTGTGATAGATCACAAGGAGTAGACTATACAAATACTGAGCTTAATTTACATTTTGGTCGAATAGGAAATAATGGTAAAATTAAAGATATTAAGGGAGATAAGCAAAACATAGATGAAGCCATAGATGTAGAAAAGAATTATCTTTTGGAAGGGGAAGCTAGAAAGCAATTTAGAAAGTGGGATAATGTGAAGTATATTGCAGAAAGTGCGACTAAAAGAATGATACCAAAAGATTCATATAGAAATAAAAATTGGGGAATGGAAATAAAAACAAATAATAGATTAAATCCCAAAGATGGTGTAGGTATTAGATTCGGAGTTGTTGTAACACTAAAAGAAATGAAAGGCATTAATAGAATTGATGAATTTATCAAAAACTGTACTTTAAACGGTTGGTTAGTAAATGTAATTGATGTTGCCAATAGAGTAGAGATTCACCAAAAAGTTAATGAGGAAATTGAGTTTGAATAAAGCCAATAATGAAATTTTTTAGAAGTATTAAGGCATGAAGAATTGAAGAACAAATAATCAACAAGTGACAGTTTTAGAAGCATTTAAAAAGTTATAGACTAGATGCATTAAAGAAAAACTAGACTAGTGTATAACTGTTATAAAGAAGAAATTTCTCACCAGCACTCAAAATAATGAAATTCATTTCATTATTTTGAGTTTTTTTGATATGGAATATTGCGAAGGTTGTGAAGAAAAAAGGAAGGATAGGGACTTTGATACAATCCCACTAAAGCAGACAAAAATAGCATAAGAAAAATTCAAGCTGATTGGACTGAAGGAAGCACATATTTAATGGACGAAGCATCGGGAAGATTTGAATCTTTTATACAAGGCGTACGGAGTATTCGATAAAATTCAAAGGGCGTTCAAAAGACACTCTTAGATATTTTGTAAAGTACGTATACATAGTCACAAGATTCATGTAAAAAATATGCAGATAGGAAAAAAGAGAGTATTAATTTCTTCATACTGTTTAAGTTAGAGCTATTATTCTATGGTCATTTTTTATTTAAATGAATTAGTTCAATATTTATATAATTGAATATTAATAAGAGACAGAAAAGAATCTCAATAAACCGAGATTCTTTTCTGCATGTCCTTTTACATATTAGAGAAATGAGATTTTTGGAACCTATACTCATTTCTCGAGCATATTATAACAAAATAAAAAGAAGAATGAAAAAATAATCTACTATTTTTTCTGATATATTACTTTCAAACTAACTAAATTTTTTGATTCAATTAAATATGATTTTTTTGAAAAAAGGATTGTGATACAAATAACAATCCTTTATAGATTTACAAATTAAAATTTATTGTGAATGATTTGTTTACAAGACCAACATAGGTAACTATTTTTCCTTTTGCAACTACAGCATATGTTTTATTCGAGTTTTTAAAACTTCCAGTATAACTTGACATTTCAAAATAGTTAATAGTTCCAACTTTGCTAACAGTTGCTGTTGGTTTATATCCTGTATCAAATTTATCGCCACTATATTTGTACTTTAATGTCATCTTATTTAAGTTTTCGTTGAAATATTTTGTTTTAGTGGCAAGTGTAGATCTATTAACAAGTTGTTCTATATTAGTGTCTACATATGTTGGTGTATTAATAACTGATAAACACTGATTGTACAAATCGATGGGTTCAATATTTGAAATCAGTTCAAGATATTCCTCAAAGTTTGTATTTAATAATTTATCATATTCATTTGTGTAAAATTCGTCTTCATTATAAATATGAAAACCTGTTTCGTATGTCCTATTCAGGTTGTCTAATACCTGAATATGCTCGGCAAAATTATACGATGTATTATTTTCTAAAGCATAAATTGAAGTGACTTTTAAAGATGTAAGAAGTATAGTAAATACTAAAAGAATTTTTTTCATAAATTAATTACTCTCCCTTAATGATTTATTTAATATGTTAACAAAGTTTAAAAATTCTTTTCGCCCGAAATCTGTAATAGAATAGGTTGTCTGTGGACGGTTGTTTACAAATTCTTTTTTTATATCTATATATCCCCCCTCATATAATTTTCTAGTGTGATTAGTCATCGCACCATCAGCACATTGGCATACTTTTTTTAACTGGACATAAGTTAAGTCAGATGTATTTAGACTTGCCAAAATCTGTATCCTAATTGTTGAATCGAATATTTTTGATACTCCAGCAATATTTTTCATAGTCTGTTATTTTCAACTTTCTTTATGTATAACAATACTATAATAAAATGTGTAAAAACAATTAGGGAAGTATCCTGTGCATACTGCATAAGATTATTACATTGAATTATAAAAAGAGAAGGATTATCTGAACTGATAAATATTGAAAACACTAATATATAAATCAAATATACAAAAACATTATATATAATAAAAAGTGATAACTTTGAATCTTTAAAATAGAATTTCAACAATACTGAACTTATTATCAAAGCTATAAAGTCAAGAGATATAGTATAATAATTTTATATGAAGGAAGTAGAAATTTTATCAGTTATGCTTTTTTTGATAGAAAAATCACTTATATCAGAGGTTCAACAATAGAACATATGAAAAAAGTGAAAGAATTATGTATCGAATTCAATTGTGAAGTAAAAGTACTAACCGGGGATTCAGATTACAAGGTCAGACTGCTTGGAATTATACTAATGGTTCTTGTCTGCCTGGCAGTTTTGTTCTGTACATGTGTAATAATTCTTATCATGTACGGATATCTGCATTTTATGCTAGGTATTTTACTATATTAAAATCAGGTGATGATAATTTATAGGAGGTGTATAGATGGTTGATCGAAATGATTACAAAATAATTATCAATAAAGGAAAAACTAAAGAAAAGTTTTTTCTTTTTTTAACTGTTGGTGAGATGGGATTTTGCCTTTTTATAGGTGTTTTGAGTTTTAAGTTTTTTGGAATGTTTATGAGTGAACTTTATTCACTGCTGATAGCAGTTGTTTTAAGTGCGTCTATAGCATCGCTTTTTATAGAAATACCAGTTTCGCACCTCAGTGTTCTACATCATTTAAAACTGGCATGCAAGTATTATTTTACTTTACCAAATCAGTATTACTATTATCGTGATAAAAACAAAGAAGAGAACATTAATAAGGAGGAAGAAAATAGTGATTTTTACCAAGAAGAAAGGTACACAGCAAGTAAAAAAACAAAAAAAGCAGACAAAAGAAACCACAGGTAGAACACGTCATATAAAATATGCAATTCCTGTTACATGGAATGAAGACAGGCAATGTTTTATTGATAATGAGGAACATTTTATTTTAATGGCAAAAACAGATGGTACGAACCTGTTTGGATTAAAAGAAGAAGATCAAAATGTATATATGAATGCATTTGCTTCGATTTTTAATTCTAATACTGGTTCAGGACAAATTTATTCTTATGAAGTTCCTGCAGACGTTGATGGTTATATAAATGATTACAATTATTTAAAATCTCAACTGGATGTTGTTGGAAGCGAGATAGATCAAATAAAATATAAGATTTTGGATGATGCTTCTATAAGATTAGAAGATACAAGTGTTACTAGAGAACTGGTAGATCGATGTTTTGTGATTATATTAAAAGATAAAGACTGGTTCAAGCTCGAAAGAAGATTGGCAGATGTGATTTCGTATCTAAATTCATATCAAAGAACCAGACTTATGACACCGCAGGAAATGTTAGAAGTGGTATATAATTACTATAATCCTGCAAATGGAAAGTTTGTTCCTTCAGTTTATAAAGACCAGTTTGGTGTAATGGAATGTATATATCCAGATTATATTGGTTTTTACGATAAGGGCTTTAATCAGTCAATTGTATTAAATGATTTGTATTGTAAGACTAAATGGTTAGCAACGTTTTATAAAGAGCCTGTAATGGCTCTTTTGTGTTATCTGGCTACTGCCAGAGGAGTTGATTTTTCACTTCACTGGTCACCTGCACCTCATGATGCTATTACGAAAGATATAGATAAATCTATTAGAGCGCTAGAAAAAAGAGCAAATAATGAAAAGGATTTATCAAAAGTTGCCAAGAGTCAAAAGGAAATCAATGAAAATATTGAAATGGTAGAAAAATTAATAAATAATGGAAATTTTCCAATTTATTTTAGCGTTTCAATTAGAGTTGTTGCCAGTAGTCCTGATTTATTAGAAGAATCCGTCAAAGCAATTGATAAAGATGTTAAACAATTCAATATTAAATTTAGAGATGGTATACACCAGCCACTGGAAATGTTTAATCTGACTGCTCCGATTTGTCAAAATTATGTAGAAAATTATATGTTGGAAACTACAGCGGATACAATGGGATATATGTATCCTTTTGTGTATGAGGCGTTATATGATTCAACGGAAGAAATAGATAAAGACAGTAAGGAAGTTTTATATAGATACCCTCCTGTATATATAGGGAATACTAAAAATACAAACGGTGTAGTATTTTATGATAACTTTGTAAGAAAAGGTGATAGAACTAATTCTAATGAATTTATTGTTGGTACGACTGGTATGGGAAAAACTCTATTCTTGATGTGGCTTATTAAAGAGCGATATGGTTTAGGATACAAGCAGTTTATAATTGATATTGAAGGAAAAGAACTGCATAGGCTGGTACATGTTTTAGGCGGGGAAAATATAAACTGTTCTGATGGCAGATCAGGTTTGATTAATCCACTTCAAATTAGACTTAATGTACCTGAAAGTGAAAAGGATAATGAAAAAACGCCTTTAACTGAAATATTTCCATTATCAGAACATATTAGATTTTTACGTTCATTCTTTGATGCTTATAAAGGAAACGCCAAGGAGGATATTAGACTTCTTCATGATAATTTGATAGAAAAAGCGTTGGAAAATATTTATAGAGGAATTGGAATAACTTATCAAACCAGTGCCCAAATAATTGTAGATAATTATAGAAATAAAGACTTTCCAATAATGCTTGATCTTTATAATGAGCTGTACAGACTGCTGGAAATAGCAAATAGTGAGAAAACTCCTAACATAAAAGAGATAACCAGAATTAAAGAATGTATTGCATTTGTTGAGCCTATGGCATGTGGAGCAGATGCTTCGATATTCAATGGTCACACTAGTATTGATTTGAATAGCCGACTCATTTGTTTTAATGTCAGTGGATTACAGGATAATACCAATAACAAAGTATTATTAACTCAGTATTTTAATGTACTTTCTTTTATATGGACAAGTATAGTATCTAACACCGAAAACATTAGACAGCAACTATATAATGATGAGTTTGGTGTAATAATGGATCCACGCTGTTTAGATATCATGATGTATTTTCAGACAATTGCTAAGCGAATTAGAAAGCGTAAGGGTGGCCTTACAACTGCAACTCAGCAGATTTCTGATGTATTAAAGGACTCTGTAAAAGATCAGGGAGAAGCAATTATTTCTCAGTCTGCATATCAGTTTTATTTCGGATTAGGATCAGGTGGAATTAAATATTTTAAGGATACGGAAAGCAATTTGATTCCTGAAAGCGAAATGGAATTTATTCAGTTTGCTGAAATGGGGGACTGCTATTTTAAAGTAGGTTCACAAACAGCGATGAGAATTCATATTACTTTGCCTGATGATGATTTAGAAGAGTTTGAACGAATTAAAGCGGATTATTAAAGCAGATTAGAACTATATGAATATAATTAACAATATTAAAAAAACTATTGCAGTTACATTACTGGGGGGCGGCATGCCTCTTTTTATTATTTTTATATGTTTGGCAATCCTTCTTACTTCTGTTTCAGTGTCATCAGACGATGCCTATGCAGAACGAGAAGGAATGCAAACAATTGAACTTTTCATACAGATTGCTAATAATGAGTATGAAACTTGCGGTAATGTTAAAGGCGGTGACAAGTATCGAAAATGGTATACAGGTGCTGCGGATGGTGCACCATGGTGTGCAACATTCGTCTCTTACATCGCCTACAAAGCAAATATTTTAGATACTGCAATAGTAAAATTTGCTGACTGTGACGCAGGCATTAAGTGGTTTAGAGAAAAAAATCAGTTTAATTATACAGAGTATTATGAGGCAGGAAACTCATATGTACCGCAACGTGGAGATTTGATTTTCTTTTCATCAAATAAAAATAAAAATGATTCTACCCATGTTGGCATCATTGAAGAATGTGATGGCAGCATAATCAAAACAATCGAGGGTAACAGTGGTAATGCTATTAAGAAGAGAAGTTACAGCATTTCAAATGAAACTGGTACTATTTTAGGATATGCAACTCCTAATTATCCATCTTCAGGTTCGGCAAAACTTGAAGGAGCTTTATCAGAGGCATTTAAATTTTTTGCTTCTAATGAGTCGGGAAATGATTATAATAAAGGCTTTTCTAAGGGTGATGGATATTATGCGTTAGGGTATTATCAGTTTGATAGTCGCTATGACTTACAAGAATTTTTAAGATTTTGTTATGAGACAAATCCTACTTTATATGCGCCGTTTTCTAATTTTTTGAGTGTTTCAAAATCGAAATTAAGAAATAATAAGAATTTAGAAAAAGCATGGCATCAGGTATATGAAGCAGATTCGGAAAATTTTGCAGTGATGCAGGATACATTTGAATACAATAATTATTACCTTCCAGTTGAAAGCGGACTTGCAGGAAAGGGTATCGATATATCTTCAAGATGCGATGCTTTAAAAGGAATGTGCTGTTCATTATCGAATTGGGCTGGAACAAAAACAGCAGTAACTATTATTATGGATAGCAGGATTAATAGTAATATGAACGATAAAGAATTCGTTTCAAGAGTGTATGGTTATCTTTATTCATTAAAATATAATGATTATGCAAAGTACGGAAAGACTGGGAAAAAATATTATAATGGATGGCATAATCGTTGGAAAAGAGAAAAAGAACAGTGTTTAAAATACATCCAGTAATAAGGGACGGAGGATAAAATGAATAATGAAAATAAATATTTTATAAAATTTTTAATACTGGTAGGAATTTTAATTGTAATTTTAGTTGGATATGCAGGTTTTAATTTTTTTAATATAAGCGGTATTTTTAATGAAAAACCGATTTATTATTTTTGCAGTTATCATGATGATTATTATTTAGATATGAATGATAATCAGATAGTAAAGTTAAAAAATGATATTCAAAATTTTATGGAGGAGTTGGATTATGTTGATGAGGATTACGACAATATAACTTTTCAGTCAGTCGTTTATGAAAAAAACAAGGACGTTGTATATTATTTTTTTCTGGTTGATGATGAAATGAATACTTTGTACGCAGTTCAATTTGATAAAAGAAGTAATAGTTGGGATAAGAAATTTGTGTGGAATGGTGATGATGATAATCGTGATTATCACGATGAAAGTATTAAATACTCGTATTTATACATTGTAGATAAAGAGGAATATGATAATCAAAAATATCTTAAAGAAATAGAAGATACGCCAACTGATGATATTGGTCCTGAAATTAATTACTGAGTGAGGTGAAAGTATGGAGTTTAAAAAAAGTTTTTGGCGTACACGGATTTTATGTATGATTGATTCTTATAATAAGATTTCATTAAAAGATAAACTTGACAAAGAGGAAATTCTTGATGATTTGAATGGAAAAGATACAGAATATTATCTGCACGTATACCTTAATGTAAGAAATAAATATCATAAATTAACAAAAAAATTTATTAATAATCAAATTGGTAAGTAATTAT
>OBVN01000396.1_pt1 | contig 11397 bp, 5 predicted proteins | sample 1476171 | NCBI WGS metagenome assembly OBVN01 (sample SAMEA2580014, study PRJEB22360) | human gut metagenome | biome: human gut; feature: human-associated habitat; material: faeces | place: Denmark | collected 2008/2010
TTATTATTACTAAAATAAAAGTAATAAAAGTACTGACTCACAAAAAATTATGACATAATCAAAAAATTATGGCATGTTTTGTAGCTCAGTGCAGAAAGGGGATGAAACACTAAATTATATTAAAAATAATCAAATAATCAAATAATCAAAGAAAGGATATATTTATGAAGAGAATAAGGTGTTTTAAGTATTTTTTCATTCTGTTGTTGTGTGTGGCTACTATTAATCAATATGAAGTTAAAGTTTTTTCTATTGATCAATCTATGCGTGTTGTTGATAATGAAAATATGATTTTTGATGGAACGCAGAAAACAGCAGAAAATAATAGTAGAAATTTAGATTCGATTTCCAATTTAATTAATCTGAATCAAGGTAGCTTGACAGTAAGATTTAAATTAGATGAAAAAATTTTAGAACGTACAGAAAAACTAGTATCGTTATTATCTATATCAAATAAAAAAGCTGAACAAGAATACGCTACTTTTTACATAAATCCACAGGCAGGAAAAGCTGGTATAGAAATAAAGGGCAAAGTAAACAAAGCTTTAGGTGGTGTTACTGTTAAGGATACGCGGTGGCATACTATAACTTATTTGTTTGATGGGCAAAATATGGTTATTTATTGTGACTCTCAAAAGATTGGTGCCGTAGAAATGTCAGGGTTATTTGACGGAGTTCAGTGGTTGGAGCGCGCTAACAGCATACTAATTGGCGGTATTGAAAGAAAATATGATGGAAAAGATGCTTTTATGTGGTCTATGATTGGAGAAATTAACCAAATTTATTTAAGTAAAGAGGTTCTATCGCAATCTGATATTAACGAGGAACACATATTTACAAACGTTCAAGGAATAGAACAAAAAGAATTATATAGTGCTAATGAAGAAGGCGTATTCTTATATCGTATACCATCACTAGTCAAAACTAAAAGTGGAGCATTACTTGCAGCAGCAGATGCAAGAAAAATGCATTATAATGATTGGGGTGATATCGCAACCGTTGTTAAGAGAAGCACTGATAATGGTAATACATGGAGTAATAACGTTACTGTTGTTGACACGGCTACAGAACCGATATATTCAAAAACATTAGTAGGAGGAGGTGAGGGTTCTGATACAAGATCTTCACTTACTATTGATCCTGTTTTATTGAGTACAAGCGCTGGAAAAGTATTTTTATTGGTTAACTTTATGCCAGAATCAACAGGAAATTATTTTAATTGGGGTGGAAATAACAAAGGACAATTGGGTGGAGCCTATAATTCTCAGATTGGGACAGGATATGTAAACATAGATGGAAAAAAATATTTGAAGCTAAATGATTCCCAAGGTAAATTGTACACTGTGAGAGATAATGGTCTTGTATACAATGATTCAAATGAACTAACGGCTTATAAAGTTAGTGAGGGAAGTAGAAAATTCAACTATGCTGATAAAGGTGACCTCTATGAGAATGGTAAACGTCTGGGAAATATTTATTTAAATAGTACAGAAACTGGTAACGATAGTGCGCCATTGAAGGCTTTTATTACTAATTATCTTTGGTTGTTTACTAGTGATGATGACGGCTTAACATGGTCGGAGCCAGTTGATATTACTCCACAGGTAAAAGAAGAATGGATGAAATTTATTGGTCCAGGACCTGGAGTGGGAATTGAAATTAATGTAAAAGAAGATGGTGTTAATAAAAAACGCATAATGTTCCCTATTTATTATACTAATTCATCGTCATCTTCTGGAATTGGTAAACAGAGTAGTGCAAATATATATAGCGATGATGGTGGAGTAACGTGGCATCGTTCGGAGTCACCTAACGATGGTCGATTATATGGGAATAATCAACATGCTTCCTCTAAAACTGTGTCTAATGAAGTTAGCGATATTTCAGAAAGTCAAATTATTCAATTGAATAATGGACATTTACTTCAATTTATGAGAAATAATGACACTACAACGCCTGGCTATGAGGTGCTTATATCAAGAAGTGAAGATTATGGTTTGACTTGGAGCGATGAACTAACAAAATCTGGTATCCACGATACTGATTGTCAAGTATCAGTTTTGCATACAAATATAAATAATAAGGAATATGTTTTATTGTTAAATGCATCTTATTCTGGTCGTGGAGCAAGCAATAGAAAAAATGGAGTTTTACGCATTGGAGAAGTACAGCAAGATGACAGTATAAAATGGATTACTTCTAAAACAGTTGAACCAAAAAAATTTGCTTATTCATCGATGACCGAAATCACTTCTGATACTGTGGCAATTATTTTTGAAAATAGTGGAGGCATTCAATACGGAACTGTAAATATAGAGGAAATTATAAGAAATGAAAATGAATATGGTACACCTGGTATAATGTCAGTAAAAGTAGACAATGAAAAAGTAAGTGATACTATTGAAATAAAATTAAAAATGACAGAAAAAGTTATTATTAATGGTGAGAAAAAATTAGAACTTACTATTGGTAATGAAAAAAAATATGCAGAATATGTTTCTGGGAATCAAAGTGACACTCTTGTTTTTTCTTATCGTATTGAAGAGACTGATAAAGGCGAACTTAAAACATCTGGAGTTTTAGTCAATACTCAGTGTGAAAACGTGTATGGAAATAGATTAGTGATAAAAGGGAAAACATATTCTTTAGTTAGAACAGAATCATCAAAGTATAAAAAAGATGAGGCAGACGTACAAAAAAACACAAGGAAAATGGAACAAAATAAATCTCATAATGGTTTTTTTGTACCAAAAACAGGTGATGATATAGATTTTTCAATGTTGTGTATGTGTTTAACAATATCTTTTGGAAGTATTATTTTGTTTAAAAAAAATAGAAAGAAGAGGAAAGACTAACATGAATAATAAGGTTAAAAAAAGAGGAACAGCATTATTATTAGTATTGACAGGAATTATGGGGCAATTTACTTATTCTACAACTTCAGTTGCTGCTCAAAATATTGAAGAGTCGGTGACAGAATTAAATCTTGTCAATAACGGAGATTTTGAAACTCCCAATGAAAATTTGAAAAAAAAGCCTATTTGGGAATTAAATGCTAACAAGAATAATGAAAAAGTTGAAGATAAAGCTTTAGTCGCTAAAATTTCCGGCAATTCATTTGGGCATATCAGCCCGGGAACCACTGACGCAGCTATTTTACAAAAAATTGCTACCACTCCTGGTAAGACCTATATACTTAAAGCTAAAATTAAAGTGACAGCAAATAACGGTTTGCAACCGGCGGGAGTTTACTTAACAACATATTCTACAGATGCTACTGAAAAAAAGGAAAATGTTATTACTGAAATTGATTATACAGGTAAAAATTATTCAAGTTTTGTTGAACAATCATTTGAATTTAAGGCAGCAACAAAATATAGCTACATCGGAATAATAAAGAGGAACAATACTGAAAAGAGTGCAAATATCTTTCAAACGTCAATAAGTATTGATGATGTGCAAGTAGTTGAAAAAGATAATAATTATGTTACTCAATGGGAAGAAAGTTTTTCTGGAGATGAGTTGAATCAGGATGTTTGGGGTTATGAATTAGGTAGTATTCGTGGAAATGAGCAACAGCACTACGTTAATTCTAAAGACAATGTAGCTCTAAAAGATGGCAATTTAATTCTAAAAATTACAGATCGTAAGGACCAGTATAAAAATCCTAGAGGTGGAAAATCAGCTAGAGATGTTGTATATAATTCAGGCAGTGTAAGGACGCATGGCAAGAAAGAATTTTTATATGGAAGAATTGAAATGCGCGCTAAACTTCCTAAGGGAAAAGGAGCGTTCCCCGCATTTTGGACACTGGGTTCAGATTTTATTTTAGATGGAGATATAAATAAGGCTCAGGGATACGGTTGGCCTGCATGCGGTGAAATTGACATTATGGAGATGATTGGTGCACCGACTTCTCAGCGAGAGGCGCAAGAAAAAAAAGAAGGTGACCAAAATAATAAAATCGTATATGGTACACCACACTTTTATTACTTGAATGGCGACAGTGACAAGGATGGCAGCTATTCTCCTACCACATTGGGTGGTAACAAAGTATTAGTAGAAAATTTGGCAGATGAGTATCACGTATATGGTATAAACTGGTCTCCTGATAAAATTGAATGGTACATCGATGGTGTTGTATATAACACAATGTATTTATATGGTGATAATCGATTAACAGCAGCTGCAAAAGCGTTTCAAAAGCCGCAATATATACAGTTGAATTTAGCAGCCGGGGGAAACTGGGCTCAAAATGCTGGAAAATATCTTGCAGTGGATGATACAACATTTAAAGTAGACTGGGTGAGATGGTTGCAAAATAATGAGCAAAAGACAGCGTCTGAGGAATATTATGCTAATGCAAGCAAAATTACAGGTGTTAACGATGTGGTGATGAATATTGGTGAAACACCTGATCTGCTAAAGGGAATTTCAACTTCTAAAGAAAACTACATTGTGGACTATTCGGTTGATGATGAATATATGTTTAATAACGAAGGGGGACTGACAAACGTCACATTAAAAGTGAGTGGTAAAAGTGATAAAGGTGCGCTATCAAAGCTTGAAGAAGGTGTTTATAATATTCATTATAGTGCATACGACAGTACCGGAACGTTATCTAGTGGACAAATTACTCCTACACAAAAAATTGCTAGGGAAAGTTCGTTACTAATTGTCTTAGCGAGAAGCTTAAATGTGAAAAGGGGTGCAACATTATCTTCTATTTCCTTGCCTAAAGGATTTAAGTGGGTGAATGAAAATCAAGTTGTTAAAGAAAATACAAAATTTGATGCAATATTCCAAAAGAGTGAAAACGAAAGAAGTGTTAAGCTGGCATTACCTGTAACCATCATTGATGATACGACTAGCCTAAAGGCCACTGTGACAGATTCAACACAAAAAGAACAGAATATTTCGAGGAAAAAAATTAGTGCTGTAAAAACTTCCGATGACAAAAAATTAGAAGATTTTCTTTTTACATCTTTACTTAGCGGAATGATTTTATATTTGTTAAAAAATAAAAGATAAGGAAAAATTTGTATGTTAACTAAAAAGTTTGTAATCGTTTTATTAATAGCAGTTTTTTTTGGACAAACAATGACTTCTTCAGTTTGTGCGATTGAAGATTCAAATGTCGCTGTTACTGATGAAATGTCGCTATTAGAAAAAAAAGTACTTGAAATATTTGAAAATGAAGATAACAAAACATTAGCTGATCAAGTGACACAAGAAAAAATTAACAAGTTAAAGGATGAAACAAAAAAATCTAATGAACCCATGAAAGATCATTTATTATCAATGCTTAATCAAGCTGAGCAGCAATTGCAGCAATTTAATTTGTTAGGTTTGGGAAATAATATATTTGCGCAATTGTATTTTCATGCTGATGGTAGTTATAAAGCTGAATTAGTAACAAGAAGTGGGCAACCTCATTCATATTTTAATAATTATGCTACAATAAAGATTAAAACTAGTGGCAAAAAAGTTATTTATACAAAGAATTATATTGGAAACGAGCAGCAGATTGCTAAAAGGGAAAATATTGAATTAAAAGAAGGTTATTTTTTAGAAATCACAAAACAAGAACCAAATAGATTTGAGACAAATCATAATGATGAATTGAAACAAAATAATTCTAATCCTTTTATTTATGTTGTTAGAAACGGTAGGTTGGAGAGAGTTGATGATAAAAACAGATATATACACTTTTTAGGGCTGGGTGATGTTAAGTATGCAACTTTAAAGGTTGATTATAACTCACAAAAGTTGACTCTTAATATAAAACCGGTAAAACCGCATGTCTATTTTAAAGATAGTTATGAAAAAATAGAGATATTAAACACAAAGGAAGAAGTTGTTTTTTGTAAAGATTTTATAGGTACAGAGCAACAGTTAAGTGAAAATATTAATATTGATTTTAAAGCTGGTTATAAAATAAGGTTAACTGGTAGTGAACATCATGTGCGAGTAAAATTTTATAATGAGGATCAGGAACCTGTACCTTTGAATTTAACACAGAATAAATCAACCGTTATTTTGAATGAAAATGGCGTTGCGGTTGAATTTACTGCAAATGATAGTATGATAGAGACATATCAAGCTGCTTTGTTTGAAAGAATACCTCAAGAGCAGTTGAATGAACTTAAACAAAAAAGTTCAAAACATCAAGAGTTTATCAATTGGATACTTCAATCACCGGAAGTTATGCAGTCTTATTTAAGCGCTGGATATGCTTCTTCCAGTAAACAAGGGGATATGTGTTCATATCAGTATATAAATAATTACTCATTATCTAGTGAATTAGAAGCCTTGGAAATCTGGTACAAAATATGGGAAATGTACAAGGATTCGCACAGTGGGGTTAATTTAAACATGGCAATTGCTATTGCATTGGAATTTAATAAGGGCATGGTTGCCTGGTATAATTCGTCACTAACTATAGACCCTTTAGTTCGTTATAAAAATTTTTATGATGCACAAAAAAATAATATTTTATTCGAGGATTTTACAAGGTATACTGCACAAGAAATGAGAAATGTTGTAAATGCAAAGATTACCGACGAGGATATGGCGTGGTTAAGAGAATACATTAAAGAAAATAAACCAGGAATGATTACCCGAAATAATATAACCAAAGGTTACTCTTTAATACGCTATGTTTCTGTAAATCCGGATACAGGGGCTAGTGTTCATGGTAATCAATTTTATGGACCTAATCCAACAATCAAAGAAGTTATTAAATATGGTGGTGTATGCGGTGCTATGTCCAAACTAGGAAGTGTTGTGGCACAAGCTTATGGTGTGCCTGCGTTCCCGGTAGGGCAACCGGGACATTGTGCGTATATTTATCTTGATTCACAACATGATTACAAGTTAGGGTATGACGTATTTGGTTGGAATAAATGTGCAAATGCAAATACAACGTTACCATATATTTTTATAAACCATTATTATAGTTTAAATTCAGAACGGTTTAAAGAATCAGAATACGAACGATATAAAGCAAAAAACACCAAAGATAGTAATAAAAAACTTATGTGCATCAATAAATCAATTGAAAAAGAACCGCTTAATTACTTTGCTTGGCAGGATAAAATCAATCTAATGGCAAAAACGCTATCAAGTAAAGAATTCTCTCAATTACTTGATGATGCGGAGAAAGCATTCAAATCTTATCCGGTTATTGCAGCTGCTATTTCGCAAAAAAATGCTAGGAATAACGTATATTCTTTATTTAGTGATAATACTTATCAAAAATTAAATGAAGAAGTCACCCAACAAAAAATAGAAAGTGCAAAAAAAGGTGTTGACAGTTTACAAAAAGGCCCATATTTGCAGGAACTATACGAATTGATTAATAAAGCATCGAATATGGTACAGCAAATATCCCTATATGGATTAGGAAATAACAATTTTGCAAATTTGGTTCATTATGCCGATGATAGTCAGCGTACTGTTTTAAGGATTAATTCAGGTCAACCGCATTCATATTTTAAGAATACTTATGTAACTATAGTTATTAAAGACCAAAATGATCAAGAAATATACAAAAAAGAATTTGTGGGCAATAAATCAAACAAGCAAGAAAATGTAAATGTAATATTAAAAAATGGCTATCGTATTGAGTTTATTCTGAAAGAAATAAATAGGTTCAAAATAAGTGATGAAAAGCTTAATAGGCAGCCTATAAATAATACATATACCTATGTTGTTAAAAATAACCGTTTAATGAATGATGTTAAGAGTGTATAGAGAACAGTAGTAAAATGTTAGAATATCTCAGAAAGAAATGTTACTTAAATTATATTTCCGATTTACATGACACTAATGCTTGGAAAAAGCTTATTAAGTATATTGATGAGGATGATTATTCAATTGACGAATGGAATGATGCAATTAATTATCTTCTAAAAGAAAATATAAAGTTTGAAGAAATATGTGATGCAAAAGAATATTTGCAACAATAACAATTATTGATCGTTCTCTAACGCTCAAGTTAAAAGAAGCTGTAAAGAACCTCTAATATGAAAGGTAAGTTTTTAGATGGTTTAAAATAATGTAGGGACTAAACAAAAAAATTTAATAAAAAGTAGGGCTAGAAGATGTATAATCTTCAATAATTATCCTACTTTTTTAATGTCTATTTCTTTTTTTTTATTCTAGACAATAGAATTATAGTTAGGTACCCTTTGAATGTTGAAAAATACTTATGTTAAAGCAAAAAAATGAAAAACCCTATCTTTTGTTAGAGACAGGGTTAACACTACAAAATTTTGTTCTGCCATAAATAGTAAATCTGTTTTATTAAAAAAGAAGCTAAAAATACTAATATGAACATTAATACTCGCTATAGTTTTTTCATTTGTCAAAAGTAGTAAAATATAAATTATAAGGTTATTAGTGACATATTTTCTATTTTAAGTTATTAATATTTTTTACAGAATTTCTTTCAATGAGAAAACATGGCATTTGTATTCTAATACTCATTGGTTTTGATTGATTACTAATACTGTAATACAAAATTTTTGCACCCAGAACTCCCATATCAAAAGAAGGTGAATGTACAGTGGTTAAAGGAGGAGTGGTAAAATTTACAGTTTCTATATTGTCAAAACCAATTATTGATATATCATCGGGAACTTTATATCCGTTATCTTGCAAAGCGCGTAGTGCACCAATAGCAATTGGATCGCTAGCAGCAAAGATAGCGGTTGGTAAGTTTTGAGAATAAATCATCTCAGTCATCATTTTATAACCAGATTCACTGCTAAATTTATCTTCTAAAATATAATTTTCGTATTGTATGTTAAATTTTCTGCAATATTTTATAAATGATTCTTTTCGAGGATCTTTGTATATTTCTTGGCTTTGATCAACGAATTCTATTCCTCCTAAATAGCCGATTTTTCTGTGCCCGTAAATACATAAGTATTGTATCACTTGTTTAACCGCATCATCAAAATCTAATACGATTGATACTTCACGACAAGGATATAGAGTCATATCAAGTAAAATTATTCGGCGTGTGTATTTTTTTAGCTTATCAACATATTTTTTAGAGAATTTTCCCAAACAGAGTATGCCGTCAATTTGTGCTAATCTATTATCTATGTCCAAATCATCGTGGAAAAATCTTTTTACAACAACATTATTTTTTTTTAAAAAGGATTCGGCACCGCGCCTTAGTGTCAAATAATACGGATCACTTATTTCTTGATCTTGAGAAAACCACTGAATAATTGCAAAAGTTGTTTTTTCTTTTTGTTTGATTGGATGGTTTAGTTGACGAGCAGCATTTAATACTTTATTTTTTGTATTGTCAGTAACACTGAGTGAGTTATCATTGTTTAAAATCCGTGATACAGTCGAAACTGAAACGTTTGCAAGTTTAGCGATATCTTTTAATTTGGCCATTTTACTCTCCTTAATAATATAGTCAGTATTTGCATAGCAACATATTAGCATATTTGTAAGTTTTACGCAAATTCTATTGAAGCTTTATAGATTGATAATATTCATTGCTTCTTTCTTTGGGGTATTAATTGTTTGTTAGGGGCATGGGAATAGAAATTTATTTTTTAATAAGCAATTACGTGTTTATCAATCAATCAAACTAACTAAATAGTTAACGTTTTTTCTTATTTTGTACCTTTTTGGTAGTGGCTATACAGTTTTTTCTTGATTTTTCATATAATTTTATTTTCTGTTCTCTTGTAAGTTTTGCCATAATAAAAATGAGTCTTCGTTATTTCAATCTAAATGATATGTAACCTCTTTACTGGACAAACCAGTAAGGAGCTAACTATATAAAATACAAGTAATTTCAATGGAAAAGTTAAAATACTTTATAAGTTAGAATCTTATAGTTTTTGAAAAGTGAATAGTGTATTTGTAAAAAATCGTATGACAAAAAGAACCTTGTATCAGCTAATTTAAAAACATATATAAATTACTTCAAAAGAGCAGGATCAAATGTCTGATTAGTCTTAAGAATACGGTAGATAATCCTTAGGAGTTTTCTTGCATAATGTCCTTGTGCACATCGACGACTTTTTCCTTGAGATGTTTTTAGTTTATAGTATTTATAAAATGTTGAATTATATTTTATAACAACAAGAGTAATCTGATAAAGTGTCTCTCTACGATGTTTTGGACCTTTATTGGTTATTATAGTATGTTGGGCTTTTAATTGACTGGACTCATACTCTCTAAGAGAAACTCCTGCAAATTTTATTAATTGTGATACTTTATTAAAGTTGCTTATACCTCCAATTTTCGCTAAAATAGAAGTACTTGAGAAACGCGAAATTCCTGGTATAGAAAGAATAGGTGAGTTTGTTTTGACGCTGAATTCTTCAATTCCTTTAATCTGTGGAGTAATGAGTTCAATCTGAAAAACAAGATTTTTTATATTGATTTCTTCAGCTATTGAAGGGAAACCAATAGAATTCTTAACAGCTTCTTTAGATGTATCAACAGTTAAGATAATACGATTCCCTTTGCCTTTAAGCCTAAAATATTTCTTTAGCGTTTTAATATCAGTATTAGAAATAACCTTAGCGCTTGGAAGTTGTTTAAGAATGTTCGTATAGACAGTACCGTATTTGATATTAAATAAACTGTTATCTTCAAAACGAAATTACCTTTAGAGAGTTTTGATAGCTGCTGTTTTAAGGCGTTGAAGCCTTTTAGATTGTTTGTAAAAATGTTGGCTTAACAATTTGTTTATCTGTATCATAATCAAGAATACAGAAACAGTGTTTGTTTTTACCAATGCCGATACCGATGTAAATCGTAGTAAAAAATTCCTTTCACGATCCTTAGACCGTAAAACTTGGTTTGATTTAAAGAAGGGGCGACATAGCAAGGAGCAGCCTATGAAAAATCTATAATGTTAAGTGAACTTATTCCTCCTGAGAAAGAAGAACTAATATGTTTAAGAGCGGAAATAGAGTATCTTAGAACCGAAAATGAAGCAATAAAAAAATCAATCACCTTGAGACGAGAAAAATAGGTTGCGTAACTCAAGGCGAAAAAGCAGCAAACGTTAAAGAAATTCTGAAAAAGGATATCGATTAAAGCATTTGTTTTTAAAGAAGCTTTACTAAAGTTCATTGTGGTAATAGGGTTAATTAAGGCAACTTTATAACCTTCAGTTAACAAATTACTTTCAATGTCGAAGTTATAGTGTCCTGTATTTTCCATACCAATTAGAATTCCATCTTTTGCATGTTTATTAAGCTCCGTATAGAGTTTTTGGAATCCGTCTAGATTATTAGTAAAGAAAAAGAGGATCACAATCGTTTTGATAAAGTAAAAGAACAGAGCCTGTAAATTATTTTTGTGTAAAGTCTGTTTCCAATGATAGAATTTGATGAGTAACTGTATTGAGTA
>OBVN01000403.1_pt1 | contig 11169 bp, 11 predicted proteins | sample 1476171 | NCBI WGS metagenome assembly OBVN01 (sample SAMEA2580014, study PRJEB22360) | human gut metagenome | biome: human gut; feature: human-associated habitat; material: faeces | place: Denmark | collected 2008/2010
AATGAGGCTTCTTCAATATCAGATTGACCTAATTTACTTGCCCAAGTATTTGCACCTTGTACGTAATCTGTTGCGGTTTGGCTTTCATTTTCTTGAATAACCGTACGTTCAAGATTTGCAATGAGCCAATGAATCCACACAAAGCCACTTGCCGTAATTGCGTCTTTATCTTCTAAGACAACTGCAAAGGATTTAGTGCCTTGAGGGGCATCGTGAATTTCAAACGGAATAGAGTAGGTCGGCATACCATTTGGGCTAAATTGTGTGCCGCGTTTGCCATATTTGTCTTCAAAAGCACCATTTTGAATGGCTGAACTGGTTACAAACATTGTTTTCTCCTTAATTTCTCACGGAATATACTTTAAATTTGGTGGTTTGAGCAAGGACTTCAAACTTACCGAAATGTTGCGCTAATAAATCGGGATAGGGCAGAAATGCATTAGCAACAATACGAAGTTCACCACCTGCCGTTAAATACCATTTTGCTTGTTGAATAAGTTCTTTCACCGCACGATAAGCGGTATCGATTCCATCGTGGAAAGGCGGGTTTGAAATAATCAGATCAAATTTTCCCTCAATATGGGAAAACACATCGCTTGCGATAACCTGACCTTCAAGCTGATTTTCAGCAAGTGTTTGACGGGCAGATTGAATTGCCATCGCGTGAATATCGATCATTGTGACATCTACTTTAGGATGATGTTTTTTGATCATGGAACCAATGACACCCGCTCCGCAACCAACATCTAATACTTTGCCTTGAATTGGCGATGTTAAGGTAGAAAGTAGAAGTGATGTTCCGCTATCAAGTTCATTGGCACTGAATACACCCGGCAAGCTGTAAATACGGAGATCGCCTAATGCATCATTTTGGTAGCATTTCCAATAAGATTGAAGATCAAAGTGCGGTCGTTTTTGTAAGGAAAAATGGTATAAACCGCAACGACGCGCTGAGTCAATTTTGCCAATTTCACCGTAAGGTTCAAGCAGTTTTTCAGCAGAGCGGACACCACAACGATTTTCACCGATAATTAACACTTCTTGGCCAATTTTACTTTTGGTGAGTAGTTGCATCAGCTGAAAATTCACTTCTTGTTTATTCTTCGTCCAATAATAAATAATCAAATCGGCTTGCGGCTGAAATTCAACCTCAAAATTGACCGCACTTTGGGTTTTGGCATAATCAAAATACCAACTCCAAACCTGCACAGATTGGCAATGTTTTTGCAATATTTGAGGGAAATCATCATTAATGCCGCCGGCAAGAAGAATTGATTTACCGCTAAAAAGGGGAAGATGGCGTTGTAAAACTTCGCTTTCGAGAGAAATCACGCTTTAAATCCTGTGGTTTATTGGTTAAAATTACGTGTCATTCTAACAAAAGAAAACGATTTAAACGTATTTATTAAGGAATTATTTATGAAAAAAATCATCACCGCAGTCGCAATGGCAAGTTTATTGTCTGGCTGTCAATTAATCGAACAACTTCAAGGTAGCAAACAAAAAACTTCACCCTTACCAACAAGCTCAAAAGTTGAATTACCTGCTGCGCAAGCGCAAAGCTTAGATGCACAGTTTGAGCGCATGAAAAAAGGTAATCAAGAAGTGACATTCAACGGCGAGAAATTCTATAAACAAACAAAAGCCTTTGATAAATCAGAAGATCCGCGTTTCTTAAGTGGTGCAGCAAGCGTAGATCGTAGTAATCGTAAATTCATTATGAGCGAAACCTATTATTTAAAAGATGTTTCTCACGTTCCTGAATTAACAACAAAATATCTTGATGAAACTAAGAAAGTGTGTGAGTTAAAAATGATTGGTAATGCTTCAGATGCTTATTATGCCTGTGATGGTAACGATTTCCAACGTCTTGTTGCCGTGGTTTATCAAGCGAAAAACATTCTTTCTTTCCGTAGCTTAAAAGCGTATCAAGAAAAACCAACAGATGCGCAAGAAAAAGCAATTGTTAAAGGTTTAAGAGATTATCCGTTAGATACTATTGCTCGTTAATCTATGGATAGACGCAATCTTCTTTTAAATGAAATGGGAATAACCCGTTGGCAGCTCTATCGCCCAGAAGTATTGCAAGGGGCGGTAGGTGTGAGTGTTTCAGAACAAGTGAAATTTATTGTGGTGACCAATGATAATCTCTCAAGTTCACCGCTTTTTGCAGATATTCGACTTGCGCTAGAGCTCAAAAAAGAAGATTGCCTTTGCTTGAATTTCGATCAAATTCAACATATCACATTACAACATTCTGTGCGGTATTGGTTATTAGCTGAAAATGTAGATGAAATCGACCGCACTTTGCCTTATTGCTTAAATGCAGAGCGTGTTTATCGCTCTGTTGATTGGCAACAATTCCAGCAAGATAGCCAAGCTAAGCGTGAGCTTTGGCAACAAATCCAACAAATTTAATCATGATGCCTTCTCTTTTTTCTATTGAAGAATGCGATATGGATCGCCTATATGAAATTGAACAAGCAGCACACCTTGTGCCTTGGTCATTGGGAACATTGAAAAATAATGTCGGCGAGCGTTATCTCAATTTGAAATTAATGGAAAAAGAGCAAGTGCTGGGTTTTGCTATTTGCCAAACGGTATTAGATGAAGCCACATTATTTAATATTGCGATTGACCCAGCTCAACAAGGAAAGGGATACGGTTCGTTTTTATTGCAAGGTTTAATGGATAAGCTTAAAGAGAAAGGTATTCAAACGCTTTGGCTTGAAGTGCGTGAATCGAATCCTGCTCGATTCCTTTATGAAAAGTTGGGATTTAATGAGGTTGATATTCGTAAGAATTACTATCCCAAACCAGATGGTGGACGAGAAAATGCTGTCGTGATGGCATGTTATCTCTAGAATGAAAAAGTGCGGTCAATTTTGACCGCACTTTGTTTATCTGAAAAATAAGACATTACACTTCTTCTGCTGGGAAGACAAATGGATTTAATCCACTGCGTGCGAAGCCTTTTTCTTCCATTTCAATATCTAAGAAAATTGATGCTAAATCATCGGCTACCGCTTCAACATTCGGATCTTTTTCTTGGAACATGATTTTTAAATAGCTTTGGCAATCGCCACAGGTTTCTGCACGAACAAGAGCAAGCTCTTCATTTAATGACCACATTTCAAGATTTTTGTGTTCATTGCAGTTTGTACATTGTGCGCGCACTAAATTCCACTCACTTTCACAGAGATTGCAGTGCAAATAGCGTAAACCTTGTGAAGTACCGATATGGACAACACTTGACACGGGTGCAGAACCACAAACAGGGCAGTAATGTAGATTGTCAGTTCCTTCTTGGCGACTGTTATGAGGAATTTGTTGAGCCAGTTGTAACCAATAAAGAGAAAGCGCAGCCCAAATAAAGACAGCTTTATCTGTGCTCACTAAATTAAATTCTTGGCTTAAAAGATGGCTAGCCATTTCTTCAAGCTCTTTATCAGAGGCCTTTTCAAGATTCTCAATCGTAGCAAGAACCTGTTCATTCGCTTTTGGTTTAATGCTATGTAAAATTTCTTTGAGATATTCAATCCAAATGCTTGAGCGTTTAAATGTTTTAGTATTTAACGGTTCAAGTTCATCTAAATTATCGAAATGCTGTTTTTCTAATGGATTTTTTTCAAATACGCTTAATTGGCTTTCCACAACATCTGCAGCAAAGAGTAAATAATCAGCCAATGGATGATCTTTCGCTAATTCTCTTAAACGTTTTGCACGACGTTGATAAAGATTTTTAGGGTTAGCAAACAAAACAGGCGGAATATCGTATGAATTCGTTTTTTGTTTGATTTCGTCTGCAGATAAGATTTTGATACTCATAATTGTCTCTTAAGTATTTATAAGAAAAAGTGCGGTCAATTTTAACCGCACTTTTTGATTTTAGCCATTGATACCTTTGAACAATGCTTTGGTTTTTACTTTTTTACCTTCAGCTTCGTTTTTAAGGTCTTCTTCTAGCTTAGGAAGTACTTCTTCGTTATACCATTTCGGGTGGTGTTTTTTCGCCCAGCGAACGGTTACCCAACCTTCCACGATACCACGAATGGAGCCTTTTACCCAGAATGCCATGTACATGTGTACCAAGATACCGGTGAACAACATGAATGCACTTAAAGAGTGAAGTAAAATCGCAAAACGTAATACCGGAATAGAGAAGTAGTGCGAGAAAAATTGACGCCACATAATGATGCCGGTTACAAGCAAGGTAACCATCGCCAAGTTCAATGTCCAGAATAACATTTTTTGACCAAGGTTATACTTACCGTTATAAGCAACAGCGTGTTCATTTCCTTTTAATACTTCAAGCATGCCTTTTAACCAGCGGATATCGTTTTTCTCTGGAATGTTGTGATCCCAGTAAAGATAGCCAAGGAAAATAAAGGCAACAAACATAATGATACCGGTGAACGGGTGAATTGCTCGCGCCAGTTGCGGGGTACCTAAAATCTCAGTTAACCACGCAAAATCTGGGAAGAAGAATGCTACACCAGTGAACATCGTCATAAAGAAGCAGATTACGAGTAGCCAGTGGCTAAAACGAGCAGGCGTTCTATGACGAATGATTCGAGTATCATTGCTAATCTCAATCTTACTCATCTTTGCCCCCTTTTCTATCTTCTTCTTCAAATTTTTCGTGATGATCTTCTACATCTTCTTCCACGTTTGGACCTACAGCTAAGTAGTGACCGATTTCAGCAAGTGCTAAACCACCCATTGCCACAGCGGCTACCGGTTTCAAGATATCTTTCCACACAGTGACGGTGAGGTCAATTTGTGGATCTTTAGGAAGACCGGAATAAAGCTCTGGTTTATCAGCATGGTGTAATACATACATTACGTGTGTACCACCTACGCCTTCAGGATCGTAGATACCTGCATTTTCGTAACCACGTGATTTTAAGTCAGCAACACGTTGTTCTGCGTAGAGTTTCATTTCTTCTTTAGAACCAAAACGAATTGCACCGGTTGGACATGTTTTCACACAAGCCGGTTCTTGGCCTACAGAAACACGATCCACACAAAGGGTACATTTGTACACGCGGTTGTCGTCTGGGTTCATACGTGGAATGTTGAACGGACAACCTGCGATACAGTAACCACAACCGATACATTTATCAGATTGGAAATCCACGATACCGTTCGCATATTGGATGATTGCACCTGGTGCAGGACAAGCTTTTAAACAGCCTGGTTCTGAACAGTGCATACAACCATCTTTACGGATTAACCATTCTAAACGATCATTTTCTTCTACTTCGTTAAAACGCATCACAGTCCATGCTTTTGCATTGAGATCTACTGGGTTATCGTAGATCCCCACGCATTTTGCATTGACGTCAGAGCGGATATCATTCCACTCTGAACAGCCCACCTGACAGGCTTTACAACCGATACAGGTGGATACGTCGATTAATTTTGCTACTTCAACTTTATGATCTCGCGCTTGAGGTGCCGGCGTAAAACCAGACGTAGCGGAGACCTTGATAATGTCTTGCGATTGAACGCCTTGACCATTTCCTGCCATATTATGCCTCCGCCTTCTCGATATTTACCAAGAATGTTTTATATTCTGGTGTTTGTGTAACCGATTCACCCCAAGATGGTGATAAGGTATTGGTGGAGAAACCACGGTTACCTTTACCATTTAAGGCTTTCATATTCCAGTGAATTGGAAGCCCCACATGGTGTACGGTACGTCCGTCGACTTCTAAATCTTTCAAACGTTTCGTTACGACTGCGACGGCTTTAATATAGCCACGGCGAGAAGTAATTTTCACCATATCACCTTTTTGGATACCTTTTTCTGCCGCTAATTTTTCACCGATTTCCACGAATTGTTGTGGTTGAGCAATGATATTTAATGCAGATTGAGCAGTCCAACTGTGGAAGTGCTCGGTCAAACGATAAGTCGTTGCCACATACGGGAAGTCTTTATTTGAGCCGATAAATTCGCGGTCTTCTTTATAGATACGAACTGTCGGATCAGAGACTACACTTGGATGCAGTGGGTTAGTATCAATTGGGCTTTCAATTGGTTCATAGTGCTCAGGCACTGGACCACTTGTAATTTTATCTACTGCAAATAAACGGCCTACACCTTCTGCAGACATAATGAATGGACCCGCATCAGAGCCTGGTGGTTGTGTACCATAGTCAGCCACATCATGCCAGTTCCAGTTTTTACCGTTCCATTTGATTAATTGACGGTGTTTATCCCAAGGATTACCGTTAATATCAAGTGAAGCACGGCTATAAAGGACACGGCGGTTTGCTGGCCATGCGAAGCCCCAACCTAATGTACAACCTAAACCTGAAGGGTCAGAATTGTCACGGTTTGCCATTTGGTTACCTTTTTCAGTCCATTGACCTACGTATATCCAGTTACCTGCAGAGGTTGTACCGTCATCACGTAAGTGAGCGAATCCGTTAAGTAATTGACCTTTCTTATAAACCACATTACCGTTTGCATCTAAAAGATCTTCAAGGGCATAACCATTTAATTCTTTTGCTAACTCTGTGGAGCTTGGTGCATGCGGTTGTGCATAGTTCCAAGTCATCGCTTCGAAAGATTCAATACCACGACCACTTTCTTTTTGATAAAGATGATGCATTTCTTCACGAATCATAGAAAGAATTTCAACATCTGGTAGTGCTTCACCTGGTTGGTCACAGCCTTTCCAGTGCCATTGTGCCCAACGACCAGAGTTAGCAATAGAGCCGTCTTCTTCTGCGAAACAAGTAGTTGGTAAACGGAATACTTCAGTTTGAATATCAGCTGGATTTACATCGTTTGATTCACCAAAGTTTTTCCAGAATTCAGAAGATTCAGTTTGAAGCGGATCCATTACGATTAAGAATTTCAATTTGCTCATACCTGCAACAGTTTTGTTTTTGTTCGGTAATGAGTTTAATACGTTGAAACCTTGTAAAATCCAACCGTTCAATTTGCCATCATTCATTAACTTAACATGAGTGATAGGATCGTATAAACGATCTGCTTTTGGTAAGAAATCGAAGCCCCAACCATTTTCTTTGGTTGCTTTATCACCATAGAACGTTTTCATCAAACTGACGAAGAATTTCGACGTATTACGATAGTAGTTTGTTTGGTTTGGTACGATATCTTTTGGCGTAATCGCATTAATGTATTGTTCGTAAGAGCTATCTTTGTCATTTGGTAGACGCATATAACCTGGTAAAGACATCGGCAATAAGCCCATATCAGTTGTACCTTGAACGTTTGAGTGTCCACGCAATGCATTAATACCACCGCCTGGCATACCCATGTTACCTAAGAGTAATTGGATCATTGCCATTGAGCGAATGTTTTGTGTACCAATTGTATGCTCAGTTAAACCTAACGCATATAAGTGCGTCATAGTTTTGTTTGGAGCAGAGGTTTTACCAATCTCTTCACAGATTTGTAAGAAGGTTTTTTGTTTGACGCCTGTGATACGCTCAACCATTTCTGGGGTATAGCGAGAGACGTGATCTTTCAAGATATTAATCACACAACGTGGATCTTGTAAGGTCATATCACGTTTAGCAAAACCATTTTCATCAAATTGGTAATTCCATTTTGATTTATCGTAAGCATGTTTTTCTTCATCAAAACCTACGAATAAACCATCTTCGAATTTGAAGCCTTCATCAATTAAGAATGAAGCATTGGTATAGTGTTTAACGTATTCGTGTTGGATTTGATTGGTTTCCAATAGGTAACGGATCACACCCATTAAGAATGCGATATCAGTACCAGAACGAATTGGCGCATGAAGGTCAGCTACAGACGCCGTACGGTTAAAGCGAGGATCAACTACGATGATTTTTGCACCGTTTTTCTTCGCTTCGATCGCCCAACGGAAGCCAACAGGGTGAGCTTCAGCAGGGTTACCGCCTTGAACGATAATAAGATTGGCGTTTTTGATGTCAACCCAGTTGTTTGTCATGGCACCGCGACCAAATGATGGAGCAAGACTTGCTACCGTTGGTCCGTGTCAAGTATTCGCTTGGTTACACATCGGCACTATGCCCATCATTCGAACCCATTTATGGGTAAGAAGTGCGGCCTCATTACTCATAGCAGAGGCGGTCATAATACCTGTAGTTGTCCAACGGTTAACAGTTTTGCCACTTGCATCTTTTTCAACAAAGTTGGCATCACGGTCATCTTTTAGTAAGCGAGAAATGCGTTTGATTGCATCTTTCCAAGAAATACGTTCCCACTTGTCAGAACCTGGTGCACGATATTCAGGATATAGTACGCGACTTTCACTATTAACATAGTCTAACGCACCTGCACCTTTCGGACATAACGCACCACGGCTTACCGGATGGTCTGGGTTGGTACCTGTGTGGCTGCTTAAGGAATCGTAAGGTTTACCTGTGCTATATAGCAACATACCACAGCTTACAGAACAATATGTACAGGTGTTACGGGATTCAAATGCCCGTAATAATTTGTACTCACGTGGTGCTGCTAAGACAGATGATGGTGCAAAGCCCAACATTGCCGCAGACGTCCCCGCCATACCACCTGCACAGATCTTAAAGAACTTACGTCTAGAGACCTGCATAATCACTCCTTCATAACGGCGAACCGTTAAGATATTTCGATAGTATAAATTCGTATAGATAATTTATTTGATTTCGTTAAAATAACGTATCAACCATTAAATCGGCTATAAAAATGACCAATTTAAACAGGGATAATTTTAACTATTTTTTAACCTGAAATCTATAATCAAAACTTGTTATAATCGTTTTAAAACTTGAGCTAGATCACAAAACAAGCATTTTTTGTTAAAAAAAAGTAACATTTTGCTACAACTATTTTATTGGGAAAAAATAATGCACTGGATAATCCAAAAAACAATCAATTTTTTTAAAAAAACACCTGAAAATCCGACCGCACTTTTTATTGAAAAACAAGATAGTCTGGCTGCGGAAGTCCCTGTTTCTCTTGTCTATAATGGTATTGCGCATACCGTCATGATGTGTTCTCCACAAGATTTAGAGGATTTTGCTTTAGGCTTTTCACTCGCAGAAGGTATTATTGAGAAAAAATCGGATATTTATGGCATTGATGTGGTGGAAGTATGCAATGGAATCGAAGTGCAAATTGAATTATCTAGCCGCCAATTTGTGGCATTAAAAGATCATCGTCGAACATTAACAGGCAGAACAGGATGTGGCATTTGCGGCACAGAACAAATCTCACAAGTTTATAAAAAATTGCCAAAATTAGACCGCACTTTCCAATTTAATTTAAATTTATTAGATGGTTGCTTAGAACAATTACAAGCCAATCAAGAACTCGGGAAAGAAACAGGGGCTACACATGCAGCGGCCTTTTTTGATTTATCCGGCAATTTACTGGCGATTCGAGAGGATGTAGGGCGGCATGTAGCGCTAGATAAATTAATCGGCTGGCATGCTAAACAGAATCAACCGCAAGGATTCGTACTTGTTTCAAGCCAGTTATGAAATGGTTCAAAAATCGGTAGCTTGTGGTATCGAGTTACTTGTTGCGATTTCTGCTGCGACAGATCTCGCCGTGAATATGGCTGAACAACACAATCTTTCCCTTATCGGCTTTGCTCGCCCAGGAAAAGCCAATATTTATTCTGGGAAAGAGCGGTTGGTTTTAGCTTAGTTTTTATAGGGAATTCTAATCCTTTGATGATGTTTTCAGAAATTTTAACTGTAAAATTGGAATAATATGACAACCAATAAAATTAATATTGCACTTTGTGCAGATAAAAATTACCTAGAACCACTTGAAACTTTATTAAAATCTATTTGCTACCATAACTCTCAGGTGCATATCTATATTATTCATACCGATATTCCAGAAGATTGGTTGATTACTCAAGCTCAAAATCTCGCGAAGTTTAACAATCACCTTTCACCTATTTGGTTAAATGAGGCTAATCCAGATATTCAACGTTTAAACCAAAAAATAATGCCCAATTCATTAGCTATCAATGAAATCATAAAACAACTGCCTAATAAATTAAAACATGTTAATGAACTCACTTATGCACGATTCTTAATTCCAGAATTAATTCAAGAAGATCGAGTGCTTTATTTAGATAGCGATGTTGTTGTAAATTCATCATTATCAAATTTATTTCATGTTGATATGAAATGCTGTCCGATTGCGGCTATTGATGACTATAATTTATCAAATGAAAATACACCTCACTGGTATGTTTTAAATACGCCCAAAGAACTAGAATCATGTATTTCTTACCGAGGTGGAGAAAATTTCAAACCTTATTTTAATGCAGGTGTAATATTATGGGATTTAGTAAAATGTAGAGAAGAAAATATGACGAGTAAACTGTTAGCTACAGCATTATATTGTTCAGATGTATTATATGCAGATCAAGATATTTTGAACTTTGTTCTATTTAATCGCTGGCTAAGAATTGATGTTCGCTATAATGTTCAAGCTCACTATAACTTCACATTTTTACCATTAGTAACTGAATCTCCATTGATTATTCACTATATAACAGATAGAAAGCCTTGGATACCTGAATATAAAGACGAAACAATTTTCCATCCTGTTTATCATCATTATAAGAATCTAACTTGGCAAAGTATTCAAGAGTATTGTTTATCTAAGAATCAATAAAAACAAGTGCGGTCAAAACATTCTTATTTTGACCGCACTTTTTTTTATTCCGTTTATTCTTTTGGCGATTTACCCTCTAAGAGTACTTCAGAAACCCAACGTTGAGTCAGGCGTTTGCCTTCTTGATCCGTACCAAATTTCATAAAATCAATATCCACTAGTTTTAATTTGCTAGCTGGCAGGAAACCTGGTGCAGGTTCTGCATGGATATTGGTTGGAAGTTGGTAAGAGTCTGATTCTTTCCAAGGAATTTCTTGGGCTTCTTTGCTTAGCACGAAATCCATAAACAGTTTGGCATTATCAAGATTTCTAGCTCCTTTAATGATGCTTGCCCCGCCTAAAGAATAGCCCACGCCTTCGCATGGTAAAATGCCTTCAACTGGTGCACCATTTTTCTTCTCACGCGGATAAACCAACATAAAACCTAAATCAATCGCTACGGTACCATTTGCTAAATAGTTGCTCGCAAGGCCTGTTTTGGTATGTTGCATGAGATTGGGTTCTAGTTTTTTCAGATA
>OBVN01000408.1_pt1 | contig 11022 bp, 11 predicted proteins | sample 1476171 | NCBI WGS metagenome assembly OBVN01 (sample SAMEA2580014, study PRJEB22360) | human gut metagenome | biome: human gut; feature: human-associated habitat; material: faeces | place: Denmark | collected 2008/2010
AGCACGACCTTGCCAAGGTCGGGGTCGCGAGTTCGAGCCTCGTTTCCCGCTCCAATTTGCCCGAGTGGTGGAATCGGTAGACACAAGGGATTTAAAATCCCTCGCCTTTCGAGGCGTGCCAGTTCAAGTCTGGCTTCGGGCACCATCTAATTTCAAACCAATAATCAGTACCTAGTCCAATACTTGACTTTAACTTTTAATTATTGTTATATTGGAAATTATCGTTTTCTCCCATTCCTCTAATCCGTTTTACCTTCTTTTACTCTCACCAGTTAGGTAACTTTCACAAAACTAAAAAGAAACCTAAAGTGCAGTTAATACAATTTTGTTCTTGTTTTATTCTGAATTGAGATATAGAATCTACCCAAATTTAGTCGGGGTGCCACAAGGTGGCTGAGATGATACCCGTGAACCTGAAACAGTTAGCACTGACGTAGGAAACTAATATGCCAAAATACTTTCTCATTCTTCATACCTATTTTCATTCCTTTTCTATCGTTACCTTTAGTCGTTAATCCTTAGGTTAATGCTATGGTGCATATTCAGGATCTTAGTCTTGCTTTTGGTAAGCAGGTACTATTTAAACACCTTGACTTAACGCTTTTGCCTAATGAGTGGGTGAGTTTACTTGGCTGCTCTGGTGTAGGTAAATCAACGCTTTTAAGATTAATTGCAGGGCTTGAAATACAAGGGAAGATTCAAGGTAATATCATCTTTCATCCTAATATTCGAGTGGCATGGCTACCACAAAAAGATACTCTTTATCCCTGGCTTTCAATTATTGATAACGTCCAATTAGAAAACGTACTATTCGGGAATAAATCTGCAAAAACAACTCTTCAAGCAAAAGCACTACTTGAACAAGTAGGCATGTCAGAACATCTTCATAAAAACTGTTATCAATTATCTGGAGGACAAAAACAACGCGTCGCCCTAGCTCGAGTTTTAATGCAAAATGCTGATTTAGTTTTACTTGACGAGCCCTTCTCTGCCCTTGATGCGATTAGTCGTTACCAATTACAAAACTTGGCCCATGAACTATTAAAAGATAAATCAGTGCTATTGGTTACACATGATCCTCAAGAAGCATTACGCTTAAGCCAACGTATTTTTGTATTACGTTCACCACAAATTAATCAAGCTGCCTTATCTGATGTCATAAGACCTGAAGGTGGGGCACCACGAGAACTCAACCAAGAGAGTTTGTGGGCACTTCAACAGCAATTATTAAATGAGTTATTAGAGGGAAAAAGATGAAACTTAGCCTTCTTAAACCACTCTTTATTGGAATTATATTGCTCTGTCTCTGGCAACTTATTAGCGTATTAGGTGATTTTCCCCATTATATATTTCCTTCTCCGCAAGCTGTATGGCTGCAATTAGTTTCTCATTCAGAACTACTTTGGCAACATACGCAAACCACCTTAATTGAAATTGGCTTAGGGCTGCTACTGGGTTTTATTTTCGGATTGTCATCAGCCCTGTTACTCTCTTTTTCACCTAAAACATCATCATTACTGTTACCCGTTTTAGTGATTTCTCAAGCAATTCCTGTTTTTGCTATCGCCCCAATACTCGTACTTTGGCTGGGTTATGGCATGCCATCAAAAATTCTGATGGCCATACTCATCATCTATTTTCCTGTAACAGCAGCTTGTTACGATGGATTACGCAACACGCCTAAAGCTTGGCTCGATCTCGCTAAAACGTTCAAACTCTCACCTTTACGTTTATTACTTAAAGTACGTTTACCAGCTGCTTTACCTGCATTTGCATCAGGCTTTCGCATTGCTGTTTCAATCGCACCAATTGGCGCTGTAATTGGAGAATGGGTAGGATCATCAGAAGGGCTTGGCTATTTGATGATTCACGCCAACGCCCGTATGCAGGTGGATTTAATGTTTGCCGCGTTGCTGATCTTAGTGGCAATTTCACTTTGTTTATATTTCAGCATTGATTGGCTACTACGCCGTTTTATTTGGCACGTTTAACACTTCATGACAAAAGGAGACAAAAATGAAGAAAATCATATGTTATTTCAGTCTTTTAATGGGATTCACTGCCAGCTTTTCCAGCTTGGCAAAAGAGAAAATCAGCTTAATGCTTGATTGGTATGTAAACCCTGATCACGCCGCAATCATTGTGGCGCAACAAAAAGGCTTTTTTGAAAAAAATAACTTAGACGTCGAGATTATCGAACCTGCTGATCCATCATTACCGCCTAAATTGGTTGCCGCAGGAAAAGTGGACTTAGCTATTAATTATCAACCTCAACTTTATCAACAAGTTTCAGAAGGATTACCTTTAGTGCGTATCGGCTCTCTGATTTCCAGCCCATTAAATAGTGTTGTGGTACTTAAAAATAGCAACATCAAAACACTTGCCGATCTGAAAGGTAAAAAAGTAGGCTATTCAGTTAGTGGCTTTGAAGATGTGTTGCTCGACACAATGCTTCGCTCTATTGGACTCAGCAATCAAGACGTAAAATTAGTAAACGTGAATTGGTCACTTTCCCCCTCTCTTTTAACCGGACAAGTTGATGCGGTCATCGGGGCTTTCCGCAATTTTGAACTCAATCAAATCCATTTAGAAAAACAAGAAGGTGTGGCATTTTTCCCTGAAGAATATGGTGTGCCAGCTTATGATGAATTGATTTTAGTGGCTAACAAAAACAGTCTTGATTCTAAAAAAATTTCCGATTTTTTGACCGCACTTGAACAAGCCACAACCTACCTACAAAACAACCCAAATGACGCATGGCAAGCATTTGTGAGCTATAAGTCAAAAGAACTCAATACAGAATTAAATCAATTAGCGTGGAAAGATACCCTACCTTTATTAGCAACGAAACCTCGTCAATTGGATGCCAAACGTTATCAACAAATGGCGGAATTTATGCATCAAAAAGGCTTGATTCCAAAAGCACTTGAATTGAAAGACTATGCTGTCGAATTACAGTAAGGGAAAATGATGATTGAACAACTCATTCAGCAAGCGCAACCTTATTGGAAGCAATATGTTGAGCATGAATTTGTGCAACAACTTGCAAAAGGCACCTTGCCCAAAGCTTGTTTTCAGCACTACTTAAAACAAGATTACATCTATCTTTTCCATTACAGCCGTGCTTTTGCTTTAGGCGTGTTCAAGGCGAGAAATTTTGCCGAAATGGACATGCCACGTAAAACGCTCGACATTCTTTGCCAAGAAATCCAATTACATTTGGATTACTGCCGTCAATGGGAAATTAGTGAGCAGGAAATATTCGAAACTCCAGAAAGTGCGGCATGTATTTCCTATACACGTTACCTGCTTGATTGTGGAATAACGAGCGGCTTACCAGAGCTATATGCAGCCGTTACGCCTTGTGCTTTAGGTTACGCACAAGTCGCCCGCTACATTACAGAAAATTATCCAAAACTACCAAGCAATCCTTATCAAGCGTGGATTGACGCATATTCATCGCCTGAATATCAACAAGCGGCACAAGAAACGGTTGATTTTCTTACCGCACTTTGTGAGCCACTTAATGATGCTCAATTCGCTCATATCCAACAAATTTTTACTACGGCTACCCGAATGGAAATCGGATTTTGGCAAATGGGATTGGATTTATCATAAAAATAAAGGCGTGAAATGAAATCTATTTATTTATCAAAAATTCGTGAGCAAAACCCGCTTATTCATAACATAACCAACATTGTTGCGGCAAATTTTAGTGCCAATGGTTTACTTGCATTAGGTGCATCACCATTGATGTCAGCCAACATAGAGGAAATGGTTGACGTGCCAAAAATCAGCCAAGCATTGGTAATCAATATCGGCACGCTTATCGGTAAAGAGCGAGAGGCTATGTTATTAGCAGGTAAAACCGCTAATTCAATAGGCATTCCTGTCGTGCTTGATCCTGTAGGAGTAGGTGCCACTAGCTACCGACGCGAAACTATCCGTCAGTTACTGTCTGAAGTGAAATTTGCCTTAATTCGTGGTAATTCAGGTGAGCTAGCTACGATTGCTGGTGAAGACTGGCAAGCAAAAGGCGTGGATGCAGGACAAGGTAAAACAAATCTACAAGAAGTCGCTCAACGTGTTGCACAACGCTATGGTTGCACTGTGTTAATTAGTGGCGAAGTCGATATCATCAGTGATGGAAATCAAACAGCTACCATCCATAACGGTACGCCATTATTCCCCAAAGTCACCGCATCGGGGTGTTTATTAAGTGCAGTATGTGCAGCATTTTTAGCCGTTGATGAAGGAAAACATTTTTCAGCAACAATCGAAGCCTGTGCCGCTTACACCATTGCTGGGGAGCTTGCGGCTAAAAACTTAACCACGCAAGTCGGTCAATTCCAAATTCACTTGCTTGATGAATTGGCAGCCTTAACACCAGATTTAATAGAACAAAACGCGGAGGTGAAATATGTCTAACATTCCACAAACATTGACTATTGCTGGTTCGGACAGCGGTGGCGGCGCTGGTATTCAAGCAGATTTGAAAACCTTTCAAATGCAAGGTGTATTTGGAACTTCGGTGATTACTGCTGTCACTGCTCAAAACACACTTGGCGTATTTGATATTCACCCTATTCCACTGAAAACAATTCAGGCACAGCTAGAAGCGGTAAAAAATGACTTTCAGATTGCAAGTGCCAAAATTGGTATGCTTGGCACAGCAGATATTATTGAATGCGTTGCTGATTTCTTAAAAAATCGTCCATTCGGCACATTAGTTATCGATCCTGTCATGATTGCAAAAGGTGGTGCGCCATTATTGCAACAACAAGCGGTTTCCGCACTAAGCAAATATTTATTGCCACTTGCCGATGTGATTACGCCAAATATTCCTGAGGCAGAAGCTTTAACTGGTTTTAAGATTTCTGATACAGACAGCATTCAACAAGCCGCATTAGACTTGCAAAAAAAAGGCGCAAAGAATGTGATTATTAAAGGCGGACATTCACTCAATTCACAAAGTCAGCAATGCCAAGATTGGATCCTTTTACAAGATGGTGAACTTTTTATTTTGGAAAGTCCACGTTTCAATACCCCACATACTCATGGCACAGGTTGTACTTTTTCAGCTTGCTTAACGGCAGAATTAGCCAAAGGGGCACCTCTAAAAAGTGCGGTCAAAACAGCCAAAGATTTTATTACGACAGCTATTTCTCACCCATTGAATATTGGTCATGGACATGGACCGACTAATCATTGGGCGTATAGTCGCCTTTAAGGATTCAAAGATGAACAATATTCAAGAAATTTTACCGCTCTATTTTGTAGTGGGCACGCAAGATTGCCGACATTTAGGTGAGAATCTGGCAGAGAACTTGCTCTTTGTACTAAAACAAGCTTTAGAAGGTGGCATTACCTGTTTTCAATTCCGAGATAAAGGCAAATTCTCATTAGAAAATTCTCCAACAGAACAACGAGCCTTAGCCATTAAGTGCAGAGACTTATGTCGTCGATATAATGTGCCATTTATTGTCGATGATAACGTTGATTTAGCTTTAGAAATTGAAGCGGATGGTATTCACGTTGGGCAAAGTGATACGCCCGTAAAAACGATTCGAGCAAGAAGCCATAAACCACTCATTATTGGTTGGTCAGTCAACCGTTTAGACGAAGCCAAAATTGGAGAGGAATTATCTGAAATCGATTATTTCGGTATTGGTCCAATTTTTCCGACTCAGTCAAAAGAAAATCCTAAACCTACCCTAGGAATGGCGTTTATTCAAACCTTGAGAAAAGCAGGTATCACAAAACCACTTGTAGCTATTGGTGGCGTGAAATTGGAGCATGTGAAAACGTTGCGAAAATACGGCGCAGATGGTATCGCGGTAATAACCGCAATCAGTCAAGCCAAAGATATAAAGGCAAGCACCAAAGCATTAAAGGAAGCAAGCGGATGCAACCACTGAATAAGCCAAATAGTTTGAAACGTGTAGCAATGGCAACAATGATTGGCAGCGCTATTGAATATTTCGATAACTATATTTATACCATGGCTGCGGTGCTCGTTTTCAATCATCAATTTTTCCACGCTGCTGACCCACTTTCGGGACAAATTGCTGCGCTTTCTACACTAGCACTGACTTTTATTGCTCGTCCTCTAGGTGCGGTATTATTCGGACATTTTGGCGATCGCTTAGGAAGAAAAAATACCTTTGTTATGAGCCTGTTAGTAATGGGGATCTCAACCGTAGTGATCGGCTTATTACCAACTTACGACAGTATCGGAATATGGGCGACTATCTTACTTTGCTTGTGCCGTATCGGGCAAGGCATTGGTTTAGGTGGCGAATGGGGCGGCGCTGCATTAGTGGCAATCGAAAATGCACCTAAAGGGAAACGTGGTTGGTATGGCACTTTTCCACAATTAGGCGCTCCTCTAGGATTACTACTTGCCAATGGTGTCTTTTTACTCATTACCGCGCTTTTGGGACAAGCCGCAATGACTGACTGGGCATGGCGAATTCCATTTCTTTCCTCTTTTGTATTAGTTGCCATTGGGTTGTATGTTCGATTAAAACTTACGGAAGCACCAATATTTATTTCAGCCCTGAACAAGCCTAAACCTAAAGCTTTACCGATGATGGAAGTGATCGTTACTCATTTCAAACCGTTCTTCTTAGGCATGCTGATCTGCATTGCAGGCTATGTGCTCTTTTATATTATGATCGCTTTCAGCCAAATTTATGCAAAATCTGCCCCTACCGTATCGGAAGCCGGTTATACAATGGGCTTAGGCTTCTCACCACAAATTTTTACCGCTTTATTAATGTGCAGTGCGATTTCATTAGCCATTACAATTGCTATTTCAGGCAAATATATCGATATCGTTGGACGAAGAATTTGGTTAATTTGGACAACCTTTGGCGTGGCTATTTTCGGCTTAGCCTTGCCATATTTTCTCGATAATGGAACAACTACCAGTTTATTTTGGTTCTTGATGATAGGAATGGGGTTAATTGGCATGGGATACGGCCCCCTTGCGAGTTTCTTACCTGAATTATTTCCAACACATGCGCGTTATTCCGGTGCATCGTTGACCTACAATATTTCAGGCTTATTCGGTGCCAGTGTAGCAGCAATTATTACATTGCCACTGAATGCCAATTACGGTCTAAAAGGCGTTGGAATTTATCTAACCTTAAATGCCGTATTAAGTTTGATTGGACTTTGGTTTATTACGGAAACAAAAGATAAACACTTAGCATAAAATAAGGGAAAAGAAACTCATCGTTTTGCTTTGTAGTAAATCTCAAAATAAAACACATAAAAAAACGACCGCACTTGCGGTCGTTTCTATTCATTGCTCAAAGGATTATTTTAATTTTTCACCTTTAAACTCACCTGTTAAACTTTCTAAGAAAGAGGTAATATCTTCAACATCTTTTTGAGCTGGCTGTTGCACATTACTTTGGTATTTCAACATTGCACTCACAGCATCTTTTAGCTCTTTTGCTGATGCATCATGGAAATATGGTGCAGTAAGTGCGATGTTGCGTAAAGTTGGCACTTTGAAGCGATGCATATCAAACGGATCTTTAGTTTGTGCAAAGCGACCTTCATCTGCATCAGTTAATGGCGTACCGCGATCTTTAAAGTAATCGCCGTAGAGACCCATGTATTCATAAGATTGTCCGCCCATTGCTACGCCAGTATGACAAGTATCGCATTTATGTTGTTTGAATAACTCATAACCGCGAACTTGTTGCTCAGTCAAGGCTGTTTTATCCCCTTTCAAATAACGGTCGAAATCACTATTTGGCGTAATTAATGTTTTTTCATATTCACCAATCGCGTGAGTTAAGGTTTCTTTCGTCACTTGTGGATATTCTTTTAAGAATTCTTTTTTGAATTCTTCATCCATTTCAAAACGTGCCACGATGTCATCCCAAGAGTGCGAGCCCATTTCTACCGGATTTGTTGGAGGACCTTTCGCTTGATCCGCTAAATCTGCCACTCGACCATCCCAGAATTGAACAAAGTTGAATGCAGCATTGAACACAGTTGGTGCGTTAATTGGACCTTTTTTACCATCAATACCTGTTGAAGTATCAAGTCTATCCACACCACCTTTGTCTAATTGGTGACAAGTATGACATTGAATAGAACCATCGCCTGATAAACGTCCATCAAAGTAAAGATCATGACCTAACGCGACTTTTGCTTCATCAGTCGCAATACTGTCTGGAATCGGTTAAACTAAACGATCGGCATCAGCATTTGGTGTTTCTTTTGGTAAAGACATTTTACGTGCTTCACAAATCCAGTTAAGCAACGCTACTTTTTCTTGCTCATCTGGTTTGCTTCCCCAGTGGAGATGTCTGAATTTAGCAATTGGCATTTCGTTATTTTCTAGTACACGTTGTAATTTTGCTAAATCAGCTTGGGATAATTTGCTTGGATCTTTTAAGCCTTCAACTAAACGATCTAAGCGGAAGGCTCTAAGCCCATTCTGAATATCCGATTGCATTTGGTCACCCACAATCGGAAATTTTGAATAAAATGGAAGAGGTGTGTTTGGACTATGGCAATATTGGCAGCTGTTATCAAACAACGCTTTTGCCACTTTTTCTTGTTCACCCGTATAGTGATTTTCCATTAAAAGTTGGGTCGCGTTCTCTTTATCAAATTGATGTAAATACCCCACAACCCCCAAATAACTCAATACTGCAATGGCTGCTCCGCCAATAATCAGTTTTTTCATCTAATCCTCCAAATGATCAATAAAATATAAAAAGAAAGAAAAAGCTTAAAAAGCAAGGTGATTATGCCAAAAAATTGGCTTATATTTTATGTGGATTTGATTCGATTTGGCTATGGATGTGATTGATTGCATTACAGGTGTTTTTAACTTATAAATACAGAGCTCCCTAAAATTCAGCAATAAAAAATGCGGTTATTTCTAACCGCACTTTACGTTTTATTATCTCTCGTTTATTTCTTTGGCGCTTGCATAAAGCGGAAGAAATCACTGTCTGGTTTCAAGATCATCATATTACCTGAACCTTCAAAGCTACTTTCATACGCTTTTAAACTACGAATAAAGCTATAAAACTGTGGTTCTTGAGCAAAAGCTTGAGAATATAATTTCGCTGCTGCCGCATCACCATTACCACGTAATTCTTGTGCAGTTTTATTTGCATTCGCTAAGATCAAGGTCACTTTACGATCCACGTCTGCTTGAATGAACGCCGCTTTTTCTTTACCTTGTGAACGATGTTCACGGGCAACGGCATCACGTTCCGCACGCATACGTTGGTAAATCGAAGAAGAAACTTCATCCGGTAAATTGATTTGTTTTACACGAACATCGACGACTTCAATCCCTAATTCAGAGGTACTATCCTGCCCTGAATTTAACGCTTTTTTCGCCCCTGCCATTAATTCACCACGTGTACCTGAAACGATATCTTTAATTGTACGAGTACCAATTTCTGAACGCAGACGGTCATTCACTTTACGGCTTAATAAGCTTGCAGCTTGGTTATAATCGCCACCACCCGTTGCAGTATAGAAACGACCGAAATCGCTGATTTTCCATTTTACATAGGAATCCACCAACAAGTCTTTTTTCTCGACTGTCACAAAACGAGTAGCTGAACCATCAAGGGTACGAATACGCGCATCAAGCACTTTAATGCTATCAATTAAAGGCAATTTGAAATGCAAACCAGGCTCATACACCACAACTTTGTTTTCTGCATCACGTTGTACTTTGTTAAAACGCAACATGATGCCACGAGTGCCTTCAGTTACAACCACGACGCTGGAATATAGCACCGCAGCAATCACCACAATAATCGGAAGTAAAAATTTACGCATTAGTTAAATCTCCCTTGGCGAATGCCTTCATTTGATTGAACTGGTTGAGCCGTTTGCGTTTCTACACGACGTTCCTGTGTTGAAACAGGTGCAGAACTGACCGCACTTTCAGGCGTTGTAGTAGTCGGTTGAGCCGCTTTTTTACCCACTAATTGTTCTAATGGTAATACGGTTAAATTGTTACCATTATTGGCATCTAACATGACTTTCGGCGTATTTGCCATGACTTTTTCCATGGTTTGAATATAAAGACGCTCTTTTAACAAATCAGGCGCAGCTTTAAATTCAGGTAGAAGACGCTGTAAACGTTCCACTTCCCCTTGCGCATCAAGCACAACACGATCTTTGTAAGCAGTCGCTTCTTCTATAATACGCTGTGCGTCACCGCGAGCGATTGGCTCTTTCTCACGAGCATAAGCTTCAGCTTCACGAATATAACGTTGTTCGTCTTCCTGTGCTTTAATCGCATCATCGAAAGCATCTTTCACTTCTTCTGGTGGACGCGCAGATTGGAAGTTCACGTCAATAACTTCAAGCCCCATGTCATAAGGTTTAATAATATCGTTCAACGCTTTCCAAGTATTTTCACGCACTACTGCACGACCCGTTGTCAGAATATCATTCATAGTCATATGACCGATCACATAACGAAGCGCACTGTCCGTCGCTTGTCCAAGACTATTATCTGCATTGCTCACGCTAAACAAGTATTTTTCTGGATTTTGCACGCGATATTGTACGGTCATTTCCACTTTAACCATGTTTTCATCTTTGGTTAACATTGCACCTTGCGTTTTAAGCTCGCGAACTTGTTCTACATTCACCGGCACCACTTTATCAATGAAAGTCGGTTTCCAGTTCAAACCAGGTTGAACGGTAGAATGAAACTCACCAAAACGTAACGTCACACCACGTTCCGCTTCTTTAATGGTGTAAAAACCGCTTGCCCCCCAAATAATTCCCCCGATCACCGCGGCGATCGGTAAAATTTTACCTAAATTAAATGAAGGTATGTTCGGCGAAGTATTATTTGAACCGCCTTTTTTATTACCCCCACCTAATTTTTTCAACAGATTATTGAATACTTCTTCAATATCTGGTGGTGATTGCTCCTGATTTTTATTGTCTCGCGAGCCCCAGCCCTTTTCATTTTGCTTATCTGATGGATTATCTGACTGTTTAAATCCTTGA
>OBVN01000411.1_pt1 | contig 11009 bp, 8 predicted proteins | sample 1476171 | NCBI WGS metagenome assembly OBVN01 (sample SAMEA2580014, study PRJEB22360) | human gut metagenome | biome: human gut; feature: human-associated habitat; material: faeces | place: Denmark | collected 2008/2010
TATAATCTTATATATTTTTCTTGTCTACGTGTATAGTTGTTACAGTAAGGAGAAGTTCAAAATGAACGAACTAAAAATGCCTCAAGTAGGTGCAAGCCGCAGCGAAATCGTGGCTAATTGGCAACCGGAGAATCCGGAATTTTGGGAAAAGTTTGGCAAAAAAATTGCTAAACAAAACCTCGTTATATCCACTATTGCCTTAACACTTTCATTCTGTGTTTGGTACTTATGGGCAACCATTGCGGCTCAGCTAAATAGCGCTGGATTTAACTTTACTACTGATCAATTATTTACATTGGCTGCCTTACCAGGCCTAGTAGGTGCCACATTGCGATTTGTATACACATACATGCCAGCACTGTTAGGCGGTAAAAACTGGACATTTATTTCCACAATTATCTTATTAGTTCCTGTTGTGTGGCTCGGCTTTGCTGTACAAGATACAACAACTTCTTATGCGACATTTATGATTTTAACAGCCCTTATCGGTTTAGCAGGTGCCAACTTCTCATCCTCTATGGCATACATTGGTAACTTCTTCCCTAAATCTGAAAAAGGCACAGCTCTTGGTATCAACGGTGGCGTTGGTAATCTTGGCATTTCTGTAATCTACTTCCTAGCTCCATTTGCTATGGGATCTGCGGCTTTAGGTAGTGTATTTGGTGTAACGCCAACAATTATTAAGGGTAACGCAGTATATCTAGCTAATGCAGCTTTCATGTGGGTTGTACCTCTTGTTGTTATCCTTGCATTGATGACTCGCTTCATGGATAACCTACCTCTAGAAAAACCAAATCCTAAAAACCTCGTACAAATCTTTGGTAACAAGCACACATGGGCGCTAACATTGCTCTATACATGTTCTTTCGGTGCATTCTCTGGTTACGCAGCAGCACTTGGTCTATTAGTAGGCAAAGAATTCCCTGAAATTCCATTTGCTTCTATCGCATTTGTAGGTCCACTCGTAGCAGGTGCCCTTCGTCCTGTGGGTGGTTGGTTAGCAGATAAAATCAATAGTGGTACAAAAGTTACCTTTATTAGTCTTATCGGCTTATGTGCATCCACCGCATTAATTGCAGTTGGTGTAGATATGCACAACTTCCCATTCTTCTTTGCAATGTCCGTATTAACCTTTGTATGCTGTGGTTTTGCTACCGGTGCAACATTCCGTATGATTCCACACGTATTTGGCAATCCATTGCTCTCCTCTTTAATTACAGGTTTCGTAGCTGCCGTAGCTGCATATGGTGCCTTCATTACTCCTAAAATCTTCGGCTTTGTATATTCCATGTTCGGCAATATTCACCCAGCCTTTGCTGTATTACTTGCGTTCAATCTTGTAACTGTATCTGTGTGCTACTGGTTCTATGTGCGTAAAGGTGCAAATATGAACGTATAATTTTCTGGAAACAGAAAATTTACGTTCACTCGACGGTACTACAAAATATAATTCACTTTCATAAACTAAGTGATAAAAGAAACCCCGCATCTTTCCTCCATACTTATCAGGTCTGCGGCCTAGGGCCTTGACCTCGTAAGTCGGATCGATGCGGGGTTCTCTTTTATGAGAATATAGTTGCGAATGCGATACTCATATATTGTGAATTATATTTTATGAAGTATAGTGCGTATATTAACTTTTCTGTTCAAAATTATAGCCTTCATTTTAAGGGGAGAAAAATGGACTGCTAGGCAGTCCATTCATTCTAATTTGACGATATATACCTTTATCTCTATAATATAAATAGATAGTCAGACGAGTAGGAACGTCAGGCGCATCTCAAAAACAAAACATATAGGAAATGGCCTTTCTGTTTATCTAATTACACTTGGTAACGGAGGGCTATTTGCTTTTTGTAAGGCAAATAAGCGCTATAAGTGCACCAAAGGAAACGACTAATGTCAATATTCCAATGATAACTGTAATAAGTTCAAAGTCACTCATAAGCTCACCCCCTTCTATAACGAAGAGAGACCCAACCTCGCCGACTACCTTAAGAACATTATAAATCGAACGAATATACGATACAATAAGCAGTTATTTATCGATATATATGAATTAAATAATAACAAAAAGGGACTGCAACGCAGTCCCTTTTTTATTATCCAAAGATTTCTTCTAGTAGTGCATCATCGATGATGGTACCAACGTAGAAGTCGCTGAAGATACCATATTTTGCACTGGCAACTTCAAAGCGCATATCATATACAATTTTTTTGAATTGGATGTCGTCGTTGCTGAAAATGGTAATGCCCCATTCCCAGTCGTCTAGGCCACAACCCCCAGTAGTGAATTCAGATAATACATCCAAGTATGTTTTACCAAGTTCACCATGAGCTTTCATCAAAGCACCGCGTTCTTGCGGTGGTAACATGAACCAATTGTCATCACCTTCGCGTTTTTTACTCATATTATAAAAACAGATATATTTATCGCGAGGTACATGAGGATATAATTTTTGATTAACCTCCTCTGTATCTAACTTGGCCTTAACATAGGTGCTTACTTCTGTTACAGAAGTATAAGAATAAGTTTGCACCAACACGCTTGCAATAGCTAAACGACGGAATTTACGTTCTACTTGAGCCAAGTATTCAAGGGATGGACCTAGAATCCATAGGATTAAATCCCCTTTTGCTCCATTACAATCATAGAATGCATAGCTACCTTCTTTAGCTTGATGTTTAGCTTCAAGGTCGGCTAAGAATGCTTTTAATTCATTGCGCGCTGCTGCTTTTTCATCCTCTGTGAAGCAGTTCCATGCGCTGAAATCCATGGCAAATACCATGTGTTGGCTATGCCAACCTTCTACTGTAGGGATTGCTTTTCCCATTATGATCACTCCTATCTATGGTGATTATATCAAAATAATAATGTATATCTATAATTACGGAAATCAAAAGACTCCACTTACTATTATAGCATATAGAGTCTTTTCAATTTAGTTTCTATTGAGATTTTTTATTAGTATATTCTTTAGTTAAGACTAAATTACTGCTTTTAGGCTGAGATAATCCTATGTCGCTTAATACTATACTAACTCTTTTAAGCAAGTCACTATTTTACTTGTCATTCACAAGTTTTTCTACGAGTTCTTTTGCTTGTTTTACACCGTCAGGAATCCCGATTCCATCAAAAGGTGTGCCGATGAGGTGTAGATTTGGATACTGCTCGGCTACATGTTCACGTACGACTTTAATACCTGCACGATGGCCTACATCATATTGAGGCATGCAGTGAATGAGACGATTGATGCGCACCCACTCTGGCTTGGCAGAAAAATTCATAATATGCTGAATTTCTTTGACTGCCAATTCTGAAAGTTCCTCTTCACTGAGTCGTTCTACTACATCATTACCAGGCTTACCAATAAAGACGCGCAAAACCACCTTATCATCAGGGGTAGTTTGAGGCCATTTTTGATTAAGAATAGTACACGCTGTAAGAGGTGTATCCGTATTACGGGTAATAAGCAGACCCGATCCTTTTAAATCACCATCAAAGGTACTTTTATCAAAGGCCATAATAGCAATAGCGCAACTAGATTGCTCCATGGATCGCAAGAAATCAAAACCCGCATCATCCTTGAACCATTGAGTATATGTTGCCGGCGGTGTAGTGATAATCACATGGTCTGCCGTAGATTGACAGCCACAAGAATCGTTACACGACTTCACTACATCGATTGCATATACACCATCAATATATCGAATATCAGAAACTAGCGCACCTGTATGCAAGTGTACATTACTAGGCATGGCCTTGACGATAGCAGTAATCACGCTTTCAAGTCCACCTGTCAATTGACGGAACATGCCGGATTGAGCAGCAGTACCCTTTCGACTTTCCATATCCGCTTGTGCCTTAGCAGACTGATGATTAGAACTAGTCTTTGTCACATGACTAGAACTGCTTACACTATTACTAGCAGAAGTATCTTGACTAGTCTTAGCTTCGTGACTTTCAAATTGACGGTCCGTCATAGTGCCTTTACCAGCTCGAGGAACATCCCCTTCAGTAACAGCCCCTTTGGCAGCCTTAGAGACACCGGCTTTGGAGTGACTCATCTTAGCAGCCATCATACCTTTCACCATGTTTCCATATTTTTGTTCAACTTGAATAAAATGAGGGAATGTCGACAATAGACTAATTTTATAAATATCGCCACCATAGATACCCGCTAATAGGGGCTCGATGAGTTTATCCATCATTTCTTGTCCTAAGTGGTATTTGAAAAAATGACCAATGGATACATCCCCATTTTCATCGAGTTGGTATGGTTTCTTAAAATAATCTAGGCCAGCACGCAATTTACCAGGCCATGAAATGAGTGTTGCTTTCACAAAAGGCATCATTTCCGTAGGAATGCCCATGATGGAGCCGCCCGGAATTGGGTGGATAGAGCCCTTATCATATACAAAGGCTTGACCTGTTTCATTAGACACAAGGGTATCCCCTAGTCCAAGATCATGCACGAGATCTGTCATTTCGGTTTTACGACCCAAATAGGAGTCAGGACCGAGTTCCACTACGAAGTCATCCACACGTTGCGTTTGTATTTTCCCACCAAATCGTGGTGCTTGTTCATAAAGAGTAATGGTCCATTCCGGCTTTGCATGACCTAGATAATAAGCCGCTGTTAGCCCTGTTAAGCCACCGCCCACAATTGTTACGTTCACGAATGAATCCTTTCTATTATTGCACTCGCCATTGCTTGTAAAAATGTTTCATTACAATTTGGCATGGGTGTACGCATATATGTTGCGCCCTTTGCTTCAACGAGTTCTTTACACTCCACATCATTATCGTACAGTACCTCAACGTGATTGCTTACAAATCCAAATGGTACAAAAGCAATGTGAGTAGCACCAGTTTGTAAAGCTTCATTGATTGCATCCTCTACAGTAGGGCCCAACCATTGGCCATGAGGAGCCGCACTTTGCCATGCCACAGTCCATTTCGATAATTTACAATATTCAGCAATCTCTTTAGCACTTTCCTCTAAAGCTAACGCATACGAATCGCCACCATGATTATTGATAAGAGGTATACTGTGCGCACTAAAAATAACGAATACATCTTTAGCATTATGCACACACTTTGAAAGTGCTTTTACCCAGTATTCCTTGAAAGTTGGTTGATCCCACCAGGAACGGATAAAGTCAAATGTCACATTATCATAATTTGAAATGGCTGCTTGCACTTGTTTTTCATAAGCTCCAGTACCGAGAGCGGTGAAGAATGGAGCTGTTACAATAGCGATAATATGCTCCACTCCTTGCTGGACTAAGAAATCAACCGCATCTGCAATGGATGGTTTCATGTGTAAAAAACCAATAGCGGAAGGCATAGTTGGCAACAGAGTAAGCAATGCTTTATATTGGCACTCTGCCATAGTTTGAAGCTCAATATTTTCCCATTGACCGATTGTATCATAACGCTTAGTGAGATTTGTAATCTCTGCTTCCGTTGGTACACGGCCACGACGAATGCTCGTCATATAGGGTACTAAATCATCCTTACTTAAAGGGCTACCATAAGACAGGAATAATAATCCTTTTTTTTCTACTTTCACTAATTTACCTCTCTTGAGCCCAAATCTCACGACTACGCTCATGCACATAGTCCGTTAGCCAATGGAGTTTTTGAGGATCTGCCTCTGGGAATACGCCATGACCTAAATTAAAGATATGGCGCCCATAGCGGACACCGTCGAGCAAGATGCGATCCACTTCGCGGGCCAATGTTTTTTCGTCTCCGAACAAATACGCCGGATCCAAGTTACCTTGTACCGTTTGTGTTACGCCGCGCTCGTTTGCCATAACGATGGAACTACGCCAATCAAGGGCAATGACATCTAAAGGCAAGTGAGACCAAATAGACACCAAATGATCCGTACCAACACCATTCATGGCCATTGGCAAATGAGGATATTTAGCTTTCACAGTCTTTATAATCCGCTCCATATGAGGGTAAATTCCTTGTTTATACTGGTCTGCATTAACAGCACCTACCCAAGAGTCAAAGATCTGAAGTGCATTAGCACCCGCTTCGGCTTGCATGGACAAGTACGCAATGGACATGTCCGCTAGTTTTGTCATCAATGCATTCCACATATCTGGAGCACCGATGAGCATACCGCGAGTCTTATTGTAATTCTTTGTTGGACCCCCTTCGATAAGGTAGGACGCAATAGTAAACGGTGCCCCGCAGAAACCAATGAGTGGCACATCGAGCATACCAGAAGTTAATAATGTAATCGTTTTCGCAATATAATCTACCTTTGTAGGATCAAAGGTTTCTAATTTATCCACATCAGCCATAGAGCGGATAGGCGTGCTAAATACAGGCCCCACACCAGCCTTGAGCTCTACATTTACATTCATAGCCACCATGGGGCTCATAATATCTTTGTAGAGAATCGCCGCATCGACGCCGTATTCCTTAACAGGTAATTCCGTAACGCGAGCACATAGCTCAGGTTCTTTTGTAATTTCAAATAAAGTATATTTTTCTTTGATTTTGCGGTATTCCGCTTGACTACGACCAGCTTGTCGCATATACCACACAGGCGTTACACCAGGGTTCTTTCCTTGGATCATGTCCAAATATGCTGTGTTCAAGTACCCAACCCCTTTCGTTCTAAATGTATACTAACACACTTGTGTAACTAAAACAGTTACTTTAGTTACAATCACTTACATTATTTATTCTTTAATAATCCCTAATAATCCCTGTGAAAGCATATGCCTCCACAGGGATTATTATTTCATTACCACTTTAATTTGACTGAGTCTTTAATTCAAATCTGAAATTCATTTAGCTACGACTCAATCTATGGCAATCGATGCCCATAATAGATTGAGCCATATCATATACGGAGCGTTGACAAGTAAAGAGCCAAATCTGTTGATTTTTCCCAAGCTCAGCCAATAATTCTAAAGCACTACGCTGACGATTTTCATCAAAGCGCACAAGAATATCGTCCAAGATAATCGGTAAGGACTCCACTTGATAAGAGAATACCTTAGCTAGGGCAAGTCGTAATGACAAGTACACTTGATCAGCTAAGCCACTAGACCAAAATTTAAGTTCTAGTCGTTCCCCATTATTGTTGATAAGTGCTACCCCTTTATTAATGCCTAGAATATCAAGCGTATACCTCTCACCAGTTAGTTTTTCAACATAAGAGGAGGCAAGCTCTAACATATGAGGTTGTTTTTCTTGTTCATACGATTGTTGAGCCTTATCCATACAATGGCTTATCAATACTTGTGTAGCCCAATCTTCTAGTGCAGACTCTAATTCACTTTGTAAAGCCTCTCGTTCTTGCAACATTTGGTGTTGCTCCTGGTCAGATCCAAGTGTACGCATTGCTTCAACGATTTGACCACGGCGCTCGTACAAGGTAGCCAATTTATCTTCAATAGAGGCTATTTCACGCTCAGAGTGAGCCAATTCATCTAACCAGTTATCTTTGTTGCCTTCTCGCAAACGACGATAGAACAGGTCTTTATTCTCCGCATCAGGAGCAAGTAAATCCAGCTGTACCTGACTTTGCTTGTAGATAGTTTGCCACTGTTTATATTGGTCCTCATCGATAAGATGTTGACGATACTCGTTGGAACTTTCCATACCAGCTTTATGGAGTAATTCTTTTTGGCGAAGGAGTAGTTCTTTTTCCTTGCGGTGCCAATTATCGTATTCATTACGGAAACTTTTACGTTGTGCTTCCTTTTGTTCCCATACGACTTTGTTTTGCTGAAAGTTTTTATATTGGTTATAAATGCGTTTTAGCTCTGTTGGAGATACTGGCGCCTCTACACCAAGGTTATACCACAAGGTCATCACTTGGTCTTCAATAATGCGTAGACCTTCTTTATGCTCCGCTAAACGTTTTTCATAACCTTCAATAGTACGTAACTGTTCATGATATTGATCATACTCTTGCTTAAGGCCGAAGAAATCATCTTCGTTGAGGCTCTTAGCCGCCCCTCGGGGTAACCAGTTTTGCCATGCTGCGAGGGCTTCATCATAAATACCTTGTAAGGTATGCCCTTCCTGAATCCAACGCTCAAGATGTGCCTCTCCTTCTAAGGATGGTACAGGGCTCACTGTAGGTGTAGCAGCCTTGATCAAAGCCTCTAGCTGATGTTCTACATCAGATTTACGGGAAGATAAAATTTGTAACTCATAGTTTAATTTAGACACATCAGAGTTACCATTATGAAGCCTCCAGGTAGCATACCAGAATAGCCCCATAGATAGAATCAAGAAAATAAAACCACCTATAGTATATAATGCAGATTCAAGAACCAACAGGCCTGCTAATACTACCAATACAGCTATAACAGCACCTATACCACTAATGCGTTGTAGCCATTTTGGCAGAATTGTGGGCTGTGCGTCTGAACCATAACTATTCCGTCTAGCCTCTACTTGATCTATATCCATTAAGATACGATCTAATTCACGTTCTAAATATTCTTTTTTAGCTAATTCTTCTTCACTAAAGTTAGGTAAAGTTGCACCATCAAGGTTCGCCGTCGGCACCTCATCGGTAGCCTCTGCAGGCTTGCGGTCTTGCCAATGTAAAAGTTGTTCTTTTGCGGTGCGCAAACGACTTGCCAAACGTTCTCCATCAAACCAATTAATGTCTTCTGCCATTGGCTCATCGTGACGCCACGCAGAATGTAAGGTGCGTGAAAACTCTAATTGTTCTCTAACCTTACGGATGTACGCATCGCCTTCTTCGCACTCACGGCGTAATTGCTCCCATTTAGCACCTTGTTGAATAAGGTCTTCAATATCTTGGCCGTAAGTTCCAAATGGGCTATCAGGACTAAAGTTGGCGGGCATCAATGCCGCTTCCTTTTCCTGCCATAATTGCATATTGTCACGAGCCCGTTTTATTTCTTCATCAAGACGTAGGAACTCATCACGACTCAAGGCGAGCTCACTATTATACTGCTGCATGTGCATACGCGCCTCTTCACTGCGACGATATGTATCCCACGCACGCAATACTACATCGATACCATCCCGATATTCCTTCCATTCTTTCAACTGATTTTGCAATTCCATTTCGGTTTGCTCCGTACTGTGAAAGACGGTTTGTAATTCCACATATTGCGCTTCATGCTCCGCCAACTGACTCAACTTTTGACGGTTTTCTTTAAGCTCATCCATCAATACATTGATGCGACGTTTACCATTCGAGGATGCTACAAGTAGGTCTGTAGCCCCTTTTTCAACATCCTTAACAGCTCCACCTAAGTGTTCTCCCCCTTCGGCGCCAAAGAATCGAGAACGAACCTCTACCTCTTGTAATACATCAAGGCCTTGTAAATCGTCTAATGTTAACGCAAATATGCGGTTATATGTTTTTTTATCGATGCCATGCCACCAATGTTGAGCCGGCTCTTCATAGATGGCAGGATGACCAGGGCTGTAAAAGTCTAACTGCTTACCCTTACGACCGATATAGTAACTTTCACCATTACGGTCCACATCAAGGGCCCCCGTCATAGGGCCATAAGCCTTATGAGTACCGCCAAATAACAAGGTGCGCATCCCTTCGAGCAAGGATGTTTTACCACTTTCATTAGGGCCATACATGAGTTGAACCCCATTGTCACCCGTGGTGAAAGACCAGTCGCGATACGGGCCAAATTCATCAAATCGTATGCGTTTAATGTTCATCATTAGCCCCCATCAATACAGTAACACCTTCAATTTCACAACGTTTCAAAGCTCGTGCCAATAATTCATCACTCAATAAATCGGCATATGCGCCTAAGCGCTTAAATTCAGGACGATCAGCCATGATTTGACGCGCAATCTGTATCGCATCTCCATCTACCATATCGTCATAAGCACGCAAGTAATCACCTACTACATCTGTTAATAAACGTCGTTCAACTAGATTAATACTAGGTCGTGTATTAGAAATAATACGGTAAGGCATAACGAATACAGATTTGCCTTTCTCTTCATTTTGAGACTCTTGCAACCATAGTTTTCGAATCCCCTCTTGCGTACATAGGCGATGTAGAGGTCCCGTTCCGGACAAAACGAGGGACAACAAGATGTTTTTCTTATGTTGCTTTCGCAAGTTTTCTTTTTTACGCCGCAAAATCTCTAAGAAATCTGTTTCATTTTGCATGCCAGCAATATCGATTTTGATTTCCTCAAATCGGACTGCACAAGTGTCGATAAATCGCAAATCACAATGACCATTATGAGATACGGATACAAGATAACATCCCTTAGGTCCATGTTCTTTACGATGCAATCCTTGCGAATTACCCGCATAAACTACGAGAGGTTCCTCGCTAAGAACTTGAGATTTATGAATATGGCCCAATGCCCAATAATCCATGGCAGCCTCTGTTAAATCAGTTAAGTTACAAGGTCCTATTACATTATGATTTTCAGAGCCTACACTAGAACCTACAGTACCATGCATGACAGCAAGGGAAAACTCATCCCGTTCAAAAGCTCTGTATTGACGAGCATAGTTGTCGCTTTCATTACCATGACCACAACTAATGCCATATACGCCACCAATTTCTATATTATTAACGATGAGCGGGAAACGCTGTACCTGTTCGCTAGAAAATATATGGACATTATCTGGCATCTGCAGTTGCGCTTTCCAGCTTTCAGCAGGATCATGATTACCTTGTACCATATAAACATCAATACGATGCTCAGCCAAGCGATACATGGCGCGCACAAAACGGACTTGAGCCTCTAAATTATGGTCTTCGCTATTATAAATATCTCCAGCTATTACGACAGCATGCACATGTTCTGTAATAGCAGTATCAATAATTTTATCTAAGGCTACATAGGTTGCTTCACTTACGGCGCGATCAACAGCATTGCTAATACCTGTAGCATATTGAAAGGGTGCCCCTAAATGCAGATCACCACAGTGTATAAATCGAAACGGCTGCATCTATATCCACTCCTCCATTAATATTTTTATTATAGTTATATATAG
>OBVN01000415.1_pt1 | contig 10822 bp, 10 predicted proteins | sample 1476171 | NCBI WGS metagenome assembly OBVN01 (sample SAMEA2580014, study PRJEB22360) | human gut metagenome | biome: human gut; feature: human-associated habitat; material: faeces | place: Denmark | collected 2008/2010
AAAATAAACGAATATATTATATTACCACGATTTTATTATCTATTTAATAAAATAAAAATATTTTTACATTAAAAATTAAATCTATTAAATAGTAGATTTTTTTTTCAATTTATTATATAGTAATATCTAGTTGTTAGGAGGGTACAAAATGGATTTAACATTCAACACCAATACTGATTTTGATCAAACAAAAGTACTAATTACTAATATCATTAAAAATACTGCTGATGACTATGATTTATTTCTTTCAGAAAATTCAATCAATAATCTCTCAGTACATTTAACCATTGCAATTATCCGGATCAAATCAAATAATTATATTCCCATGAGTAACAGTCAAATCGCTTCATATAAACAAGATCATAGTTATCCATATGCAAAAATGTTATGCGACCGTTTAGCACGTGAATTTGAAATTGATTTTCCTGAAGCTGAGATTTCATTGGTTTCCATGTATCTATCAAAAAATCAAAAATTAGATTTAGAAATAAATTCTGGTTTTGATTTACTTGACGATCAAGTTTTTAAGATTTTAAGAGAAACAATGTATACAATTTATCAAGACTATCATAAAGACTTTAGAAATGATGATAAATTATTCGTTGCTATCGGTTTACATTTAGAACCAGCTTTAGAACGTCTTGCAAATGGTCAACTTGTTGAAAATCCTTTAAAAGAAAAAATAATCGAACGTCATCAAGAGGAATTTAATTATAGTAAGATTTTAAATGATGTTGTTAGACATGATTTAAATCTATCATTCGATGATGATGAATTAGCTTTTATCGCATTACATTTTGTTGTTGCTAATAATCGCATCGATGAATAAAATAAATATCTAAATAAAAATATCTTCATTTCGTTGTGCTTAGTCAGTTTTCTAACTAAACAGTAATAAATGAAGATATTTTTTATTTATTTAAAATAACCAACTCACTTATTCGTGTTATGAATTATTATTTTTAACCAATTTACATCCCGCACTAGTTCCAATTCTTGTAGCTCCTGCAGCTACAACTTTTTCCATGTCTTCAATTGTCCGCACTCCACCAGATGCCTTTACTTCTAAATCATCTCCAACAGTTTGTTTCATCAAAGAAACAGCTTCAGGTGTAGCCCCTCCTGTTGAAAAACCAGTCGATGTTTTAACAAATGTTGCTTGAGCTTCCTTAGCTAATTTACATACTGTAACAATTTCTTCATCGGTAAGAAGACAGGTTTCAATAATCACTTTTACACATTTACCCGCAGCAGCATCAACAACTGCCTTAATGTCATTAAAGACTAGATCGGTATTCCCATCTTTTAGTGCTCCAATGTTAATAACCATATCAATTTCATCAGCACCATTAGCAATAGCATCCTTTGTTTCAAACGCTTTAACGGCACTTGTATTAGCTCCTAAAGGAAATCCAATCACAGTACATACTTTAACATCACTATCAGCTAGAGCTTGAGCGCAATAAGCTACCCAGGTTGGATTAACACATACTGAAGCAAAGTTATACTCTTTTGCTTCATCAATAATTTTAGCAACCATTGCTTTAGTTGCATCAGCTTTTAATACAGTGTGGTCAATCATTTTATTATAATTCATCTTCATCTTCTCCTTTATAATATATTCTTTCAAGTGCCTCTTTAACAATTTGGCTATCACCAGGATAATCTACTTGTCCTACATCGAGTGAAATGAACTTTTCATGTCCCTTACCAAGAATCAAAATGATGTCATCTTTACAAGCTATCTCGATTGCCTGTTCAATTGCAATTTGACGTGACTCGATAATTACACTATTAATATCGACAATTTCTTTTTGAATCGTTTTACAAATTTCATAAACATCTTCACCACGATCATCCAATTGTGTCAAAATAACATGATCTAAGTATCGATTCGCTAATTGCCCAAGTTCCTTACGTAATTTGTAATTACGCTTCCCAGGAGCCCCTAAAACCGCAATAATTCGCCCATGCCCTTGTCGAACTCCATCAACATATTCAAAAATAGCTTCATAATTACTAATGTGTTGACAATAATCAATAATAACTGCAAACTGTTGTTCTGTTTGAATCAGTTCCATTCGCCCTTCGATCGGTTTTACATTTTCAACTGCATCAATGACCATCTTATCATCACATCCCATAGCAATCAACACACCGGTTAAAGCCAAGACATTATAAATATTGAACATTGCGATTACTGGGGAATTAACATGAAAAGTATTTCCTTTAAATGAAATATCAAACTCACTATGATCTAAATGTAATTGAATATTTTTAGCCATAATATCACTTTCAATTTCAATTCCGTAAGTCAAAATGCGTCCTTGGGTATTATTTTTTAAAGTCATAAAATTTAAATCATCACTATTTAAAATCGCCCATCCCGTCGGTTTAATCATTTCAAATAATTTTTGTTTAGCTAAAACATATTGTTCCTTTGTTCCATGGAAATCTAAATGTTCAGCCCCAATATTAGTCATTACAGCAATATTAAAATTAATCCCGTCAACACGTCCTAAAGCCAAACCATGACTTGATGCCTCCATTGCAACAACTTTGACCCCAGCTCTATTCATTTCAAACAATTTTCGTTGCAAATACAGAGCTTCTGGAGTGGTATAAGGACATTCCTCTTTACGGCCATTATATTCTAATGAAATCGTTCCTATGTATCCACTACTACAATATTTTGCCATAGCATCTTTAATCATTGAAGCAACTACCGTCTTACCACTGCTGCCAGTAACTCCGATAATTTTCATTTTATTACTTGGACAATCATAAAAAAGATTTGAAACACGATTAAGTTCTACTAAAGTATTCTCAACCCGAAAATAAATAATCTTATCATGGTAATAATTAAGATCTTTGGAATGAACGATTACTTTTGCACCCTGAAAAACAGCATCTTCAACATAACGATGTCCATCAACACTTAAACCTTCAATGCAAAAGAAAATCGAATAAGGTTTTACATATCTTGAATCACTATGAATTGAATAGATTTTCATATCGTTGTCAGTATCAAACAATTCATTTAAGCGTTTCATTAAACAACCCTTCCTTCCAAAATTTCATCATATTTATCAATTTTGATCGTTACGATCTCACCAATTAAATTATCAGCTGTTTTAACTTTAACTTTTAAATAATCACCAGCATGACCAATTAAATATTCTCCATCTCTTTTTTCAAATAAAACTTTTAAAGTTTTTCCAATCTGTTTTAAAGCAAACTCATGATTTAGCTCTTTCGATAACTGCAATAAACGATTAGCTCGTTCATGCTTAATTTGATCATTTACCTGACCTTTCATTTTAGCTGCTGGCGTATTTTTTCGTGGTGAATATGGAAAAACATGTAATTCACTATAATTAACTTGTTTAATAAAGTTATATGTTCCTTCAAACTCCTCGTCCGTTTCTCCAGGGAAACCAACTATTACATCTGTCGTAAAAGCAATATTTGGTAAATAACTGCGAATCTTATTAATTTTTTCTAAATATTCAGCTGTTGTATATTTACGATTCATCCGCTTCAAAGTAGCATCACTTCCAGCTTGTAAAGGAACATGTAAATGATCTACGATAATCTCATTTGAGCCGATTAAATCAATAATTTCATCACTAATTTGACTTGTTTCAATCGATGAGATTCTTAATCGCTTTAAGCCTTTGATCTTCACTAAATCTACTAGCAGTTCATAAAAACTATAGTCATCTAGATCCTCACCATAACCAGCTGTATGAATTCCAGTTAGGACAATTTCAACATATCCATTGTCAACTAGCTTTTGGGCTTGGTTTAACACACTTTCTTTTTGTCTTGAACGCACTCTTCCTCTAGCATAAGGAATAATACAATAAGTACAAAAATTATTACATCCATCTTGAATTTTTAAAAATGCCCGTGTATTTTTAAATCGATCAATATTTAGATCTTCAAACTTCCTTAGATTCATTACATTATCAACTTTAATGACCATTTCTCCAGTTCCCAAATGCTCATCAACATATTTGACTATATCACTACGGTATTGAGTTCCAAGAACAACACCAACACCTTCGATTTTTTCAATTTCCTCCGGGGCTGTCTGACTATAACACCCAACTACACAAATAGTCGCTTTAGGGTTCTTACGAATTGCCTTGCGAATCATTTGACGTGATTTACTATCACCCGTATTTGTAACTGTACAAGTATTGATAACATAAACATCAGCAACTTGTTTAAAGTCAACTTCTTGATATCCTGCTTCATTAAAAATCTTCAACATTGCGTTGGATTCATATGTATTTACTTTACATCCTAATGTATGAAATGCTACTGTCTTCATTTACTCACCTTTTTTAATTTCTTTATTAATTTTTTGTAGGTCTTATCACCAACAAATTTATTCTCATATAAAAACTCTAATATTTCTTCATCATCCTGACTATTAGCTAATTTAACCATTGCTTCCTTAATCAAATTAAGATTAGGGTATTCTTTTGTATATCGATCAATTAAATTAATTTCATTTGCAATACGATAATTTTGTCCATTAAATTGATATACCGTTTTAAAATCATCATGATAAAAATAATAACTTTCATCATCTTGACCAACCAGCTGCAACGATGAAAATTGTGAATTGTATGGTTGTATTCCATATAACTCAATAACTTTATCTATTGTTTTAGCATAACTATTTAAATAAACTTGATGTTGTTTTAGTGTTACTAATTGATAATCATTAGCATAATATCTGTTTATAAACGGTTCTAAATAAGGAATATAAATTATTTCTCCACTTTGATGATCTTGAAAACTTGGGAAATTATTAATTATCTTTTCTTCATCATGATTAAACATTTTTCTTTTTTCTTCATAATTCACATATTCAAAAATATCATAATTAGCTGCCATAAATTTATTATAACACTCATCAATCGCTATTTTTGTCCTAATTCCATTTAAAATAACTTCATATGCAAATAAATCTTCCGGTGTCTTTAGTTTATAATTAAAGCCTTCTCCTGCCAGCTCTTTATTACCACCAGTCACAAAATTATATAATCCTGTCTTATTTAATTTTATTTCATAACGATATTTATTTAATAAATCCAATATACTCATTATCCAATCTCCCTAGCATAACCAATTACACTTAAAAAATATAATGGAGCTGTTTCACTTCTCAAAATTCTTTTTCCTAGTGAACAAGCTTTAATTCCTAATTTATTCATCATCTCAATTTCATCAAGTTCAAAGCCGCCTTCACTTCCAACTACAATAGTAATTTTATCACCTGAAGATAATTGGTCTAATGTTTGTTTTAGCACCATATGTTCACCTTGTTTAGCAAGTTCTTCAAAAGCTACTAGATTATGATCACCTAAATATTGATCAAGCTGTTCTAGTTTGATTACATTAGTAATTTCTGGAATAAAATTACGCCATGACTGTTCTGCAGCCTCTTTTAATATTTTTCGATAACGAGTGATTTTTTTAGCAAACTTTTGCTCATCCATCTTTACTACACAACGCTTTGTTTGAATTGGAACAATACGCTTGACACCAAGTTCTGTAGCTTTTTGTAATACTAATTCAAATTTATCCCCTTTGGGTAGAGCATAAACTAAAGTTATCTCGACATCTAATTCATTATTTTCTTCAAGCCGCTTATCAATTTTAACTAAACCTATCTCAATATCTTCAATTACGCCATAATATACTTGTCCAGCATTATCTATACAGATAATTTCATCACCATTTATATTTCGCATTACCTTTTTAACATGATGCAAATCATCATCCGGTAAAATTAGTTGTTGTTTACTTGTTAAATCTTCATTTATAAAATATCGTTGCATAATAGACCTCCGCTAACATTCTAACACGAATTATCGACAGAGAAAAGCAATAAACGACATCACTTTTTTTACTTTTTTCTTCTATTTTTATCAGTATTAATTTAGTAAATTAAAAAGTTGATTTCCATAAGCAAAATGTAGTGAACTGAATAAGTTGGACCACAACTTATTCAGTTCACTACAAATATCACCTTTTTTAAATTATTATTGTCCCCTATTACAATTTCACAACTTGTTAAAACTCGATAGTCACTCGCTACCTATTCACGTAACTCTGGAATTATTTGTGGTTTGGCATTTTTACCAGTTATTTCTGTTTCTTTAGCAGAAATTTTTATCATTGCATTCTTTTCCGTCATAAATGATGACCTACTGTTTCATTCGTTACTTTAGATAATAATTTAACTGTCTGAGTGTGGAGTTACCCTTTGCCATCTAATGATATCATAGCTCTCTTATCACTCCCTCCCAATAAAAAAACCAAATATAATTTTGCCTAAAAACACAAAAATATATCTGGTCTTACCTCCTCAAAGCAACAATCCTTCTATGGTATAAATATAACACGGAAATGAATATTATCAATATTTTTAGTGAAACCATTAATAAAAATATAATCCAATTTCAGTAAAATTTCAAATTAATTTTCCAAATTTTTCTACGATTTTATCCAAAAAATTATTTCCATAATCATAAAACTTTTGATGTTTGTAAGTTCTTTTAGAAAAAGACTTACCATACTCATGATTTAAACAATAACCAAAATATATTACACTAGAAATTAAATAAATTGAAATCAGCATGATTACTAAGCTGGCAAGCGGCCCATACAAAGCATTATATCGTGTATAATGATTGACAATATAGAAAAAGAATACTCCAATTAAAACAATGCATGCACTAGTAAAAGCAGCCCCAATCAAGCCATATGATAATGGTTTTTTTTCAAATGATAAATATCGATAAAAACAGTAAAATACAATAAATAAACCAGCCAACATAACAATTGTGCTGTTAATTGGTACTAAATAATTAAATAATGTTAATCCTACTAAACCAATTACTAACAAAACAAAAACTACGATAGCTTTAATTCGCACTAAAATCGCATAAGTATCAAAACCTTCATCAGTCATTGAAATCAACATAAAAGAATAAAAAGCATTACTCGCTAAATAAATAGAAAATCCCATTGAAATAATCAATGATACAAATGTTGTATATTCTTGTGACATTACATACTCAACAAAAGGTGCTAAAATTGTTTCAGGAACATAATCATATAGTAAATTAATTAAATTAGGCGCACTTAAAATATCCGTTTGAAAAACCTTTAAAAAAATAATCAGTGCCGGCAATAAAGCTAACAAAACACAAAAACTTAACGAATAACGAAACAAGTTTCCCTGGGGCGAAATAAATTTCATTACAACTCTTTGAAATCTTTCCATAATCCACCATCCCTCTTTATTGTTAACTATATCACAAAAATGCATACAAAAAAATAGTTAAAGGTGTTCAAAGAACACCTTTAACTTATTGAATCGCTAATTTAAAATCATCATCAAAGTCAACTAATATATGACTTCCATTTTTAATATCACCTTTAATCATTTCACGAGCAACCAATGTTTCGATTCGTGACTGAATAAAACGTTTTAGTGGTCGTGCACCAAATGTTACATCATAACCTTGTTCACTAATTACAGCTTTAGCTCTATCACTTACTGTAATAGTGATCTTTTTATCACTTAAACGATCAGATAGTTGTTTAATAAATTTATCAATAATTTTATTAACAACCGCTTGATCTAATGAGTTAAAATAAACAATCTCATCAATACGATTTAAGAACTCTGGTTTGAAATGTGCTTTCAATTCATTATCAACCGCTGCTCTTGTATCACTATTATTACCTTCTAATAAGTAATTTGAACCGATATTTGAAGTCATAATGATAATCGTATTTTTAAAGCTGACTAGATTTCCTTTAGAGTCAGTAATTCGACCATCATCTAACACTTGCAACAAGATATTAAATACTTCGGGATGTGCTTTTTCAATTTCATCCAATAAAACAATACTATAAGGATGACGACGCACAGCTTCTGTTAATTGTCCACCTTCTTCATATCCAACATATCCTGGTGGCGCTCCAACTAAACGAGAAACACTGAATTTTTCCATGTATTCTGACATATCAATTCTAACTATATTTCGCTCTGTATCAAATAATTGCTCAGCTAATGACTTAGCTACTTCTGTTTTACCAACTCCAGTTGGACCTAAGAATAGGAAACTTCCAATTGGACGATTTTCATCATTGATTCCTGCTCTTGATCTTAAAATTGCATCACTAACTTTTTCAATTGCTTCATCTTGACCGATTACCCGTACCTTTAACGCAGTATCTAACTTTAATAATTTTTCACGTTCAGATTCCATTAATTTATTCATTGGAATTCCTGTCCAGCGAGCAATTACTTCGCTAACTGTATCTACAGTGACCTTTTCTTGTAATAAGTCATCTTCTTTTTTAGAAGCTTCAAATTCTTTAATTTCTTTTTCGATTTGTGGTAATGTTTGATATTTGATCCTTGATGCTTCTTCCAAATTACCCTCTGTCTGATATTTATCCGTTAAAGCTTCTAATCTTACTTTTTGGTCTTTTAATTCTTTAATATGATCCAACGATTTCTTTTCTTCTTGCCATTTGTCAGTTAAACCTTTTACTTGTTCGTCTAAAGAAGCAATCCGACTTTTAATCTCATTTAAACGTTTTTCATTATCTTCATTTTTGTCTTCTTTTTCAATTGAAATTCGTTCCATTTCTAATCGATTTTTCTCACGTGTTATAACATCTAACTCTTCTGGTAATGAATCTATTTCCATACGAATAGAAGCACAAGCTTCATCGATTAGATCAATTGCTTTATCAGGTAAGAAACGGTCAGTTATATATCGTTGTGACATATTAACAGCACCAATAATTGCACTATCAGTAATTTGTACTCCATGATGTGATTCAAATGAATCTTTCAAACCACGAAGAATGGCAATTGTATCATCTTGATCTGGTTCATCAACTTGAACTTTTTGGAAACGTCTTTCAAGGGCAGCATCTTTTTCAATATACATCCGATATTCATCTAATGTTGTTGCTCCAATACAATGCAACTCACCACGAGCCAACATTGGCTTTAATAAGTTTGCAGCATCCATTGCCCCATCAGTTTTACCAGCACCAACTAATTGGTGGATTTCATCGATAAATAAGATAATATCTCCTTCAGCCTTCTTAATTTCATTTAAAACGGCTTTCAATCTTTCTTCAAATTCACCACGATATTTAGCTCCTGCAACTAGTGCTCCTAGATCTAATTCATATAGTGTTTTATTTTGCAGAGAAACTGGCACGTCATTTTTAAAGATACGCCAAGCTAATCCTTCAACTATTGCTGTTTTACCCACACCAGGTTCACCAATTAAAATTGGGTTATTTTTTGTTTTTCGTGATAAGATCTGAATCACACGACGAATTTCTTCATCTCGCCCAATAACTGGATCAAGTTTTCCATCGGCAACATCTTTTGTTAAATCACGTCCATATTTTTCCAATACTTCGTATTGGTTTTCAGGATTTTGATTATCGACCATATTTCCACCTCGCATTTCATCAATAATTTTCTTTACATTTTTCTTATTTAAATTATAACCATTTAATATTTCTTTTAACCAGCTACTATTTAATTCAAATAATGCCATAATTAAATGTTCTACACTTAGATATTCATCTTTAAAATTATGCATTTGCTTATCCGCTAAACTAAGCAGTTGATTCAAATCATATGAGATTCGAATACTATTTATATCCACATTACTTACAATCGGCTTACCTTGCAACCTTACGTTCAATTTAATTTGTAGATCGGCAATATTGACATTTGCCTTACTTAAGACTCGATATAATATACCTGCATTGTCTTCCAGCAAAGCTAATAGAAAATGCTCTACATCAACTACTTGATGACCCATTTCACTAGCCATTGTTATTGCTTTTTGAATCGCTTCTTGCATCTTGGCAGTCCATTTTTCAATATTCATGTCTATCACTCCTTTAGCACTCTATATCCCTAAGTGCTAATTATATTATACATCTCTTTTTAGCACTGTCAATAGGTGAGTGCTAATTTTTTCTTTATTTTTTTGCAAACCCAGTAAAATCAATGGTTTGCAAGCATTTTTCACTCTTGAAATTGTCATTTTTTTTAGGTTTGACACCAATTTGACACCAATTTTTTCTTTTCTGGTGTCAGAAATTCACTGCCATACTATCCAGCTTTGCTATCTCGTTTTCAATCCTTGCCCTGTCGCCCAAGTGGTTATACACTTCCATAGTCACATCAAAATGAGCGTGTCCCATGATGTACTGTAATACCTTAATATCCATACGGCACTCTGCCATTCTTGTGCAGGCTGTGTGTCGCATAACATGAGCGGAAACCTTTGGAAGCAGTTCTGCTTTCCTGTGTTCTTTCTTTGCCCTCTGGACTTCCTCTTTGTTATAAGCGTCCACAATGTTATATAATACACTGTTTACACCATAGGGCATAAGCGGTCTGCCAGATTTAGCAGTGAACACGAAACCAGAATATCCGTCCACCTCAACTGACTTATCTTTCGCCAGCATGAAATTGATTTTTCTCTGCTCTTCAAATGCTTTCTGTACTTCCTGCGTCATAGGTATCACACGAATACCCGAATCGGTCTTTGGAGTAGAGATATGGAAGCGACAGCCGTCTCCATAATTCTTGTAAATAAGCTGGTGGTCTACATTCAAGCGTCTTGCTCTCGTGTCTACGTCTTTCCATGTAAGACCGATCAGCTCTCCACACCTTAACCCTGTACCTATTGGTACTACGTCAAGAAAAAGTACCAGTTAAACTGAAATATTTCATCTAGCT
>OBVN01000417.1_pt1 | contig 10790 bp, 14 predicted proteins | sample 1476171 | NCBI WGS metagenome assembly OBVN01 (sample SAMEA2580014, study PRJEB22360) | human gut metagenome | biome: human gut; feature: human-associated habitat; material: faeces | place: Denmark | collected 2008/2010
AAAAATGATATTAAAATATGTAAATTTTAAACATTTTATAAAAAAACATGTAATTAACATATGGAGATTAATAGATAAAAAGTGGGAGAAATGTTATAGTTTATTCGTAAAAAAGATTAAGCGCTTACCATTTTTATAAGAGAAAAGAGAGAGGTGTAGTATGGGAAAAATTGGTGTTATGATTGTTAGTCATGGCTATTTTGCAAATGAGGCATTAGCCAGCGCTAAGATGATTATAGGAACGACTCCAAACGCTAGAGCTTATGCATTAACAGAAGATAAAACTCTAGATGATTTAGAAAAGGAAATAGTAAAAGGTTATGAAGAATTATCGAATGATTATGATATTGTATTGTGTATTTGTGATATATATGGAGGAACACCATTTAATGCAATTTCACGCTGTCTGTTAAATGGATGTGACATGATCGCGTATACAGGATTGAGTCTTCCGTTATTAATTGATGTTTTATTAATTAAAGAAATTGATAGAAATGAATTAGATGCACGTTTAAGAGAAACTCAAGCACAAGTATTGAACGAAATTAAAGTTTCAGTAGTTGATGTTAATGATGATATAGATGAACTTTAAGGTTGAGAAAGGATGAGATTATGGGATTAGTACTTGTAAATATAGATGATAGATTAATTCATGGGCAAGTGGCAACAACCTGGTGTAAGGATTATGCGATAGAATCAGCTATAATTGTAGATGATGATGTTGCCAATGATTCTGTTCGTAAAAGTGTTGCGGGATTGGCTGTACCAAATATTAAAGTGAATATTTTCACTGTAAAAAAATTTATTGAGATTTTGAAGAAGACTGAATTAAAAAAGGTTACAATGGTTTTATTTACAAATCCAATGGATGCTTTAATGTTAAAAAAAAATGGATTGGATTATGGTTATCTAAATGTAAGCGGAATGCGTTTTAATGAAAATCGACATAGGCTACATAAAAACATGTCAGTGACTTTAGAAGAAAAAGAAGCATTTGAAAAATTGATTAATGAAGAAAATGTTGAAGTTTATATGCAAACAACAACTAGAGATGAGAAAACAAAAGTTTCGGAATTGTTAAAAAATTATTAAATAGAGGAGTAAAAAGTATGGGAAATTTATTAACGGCTTTACTACTGGCAGTATGGGCTGGGTTATGTGCGCTAGATCAATTTGGACCACATCTTGGTTTCCGTAAACCATTACTTGCATCAGTAGGGGTAGGGCTTATTTTAGGTGATATGCAAACCGCTATCATAATTGGGGCTACAATGGAGTTAATGTGGTTAGGTGTAAATAACATTGGTGCATATGTACCACCTGACGTTATTTCTGGGACAATAGTAGGGGCTTCGTTAGGTATTTTGTCAGGTAGAGATACAGGAACTGCTATTTCAACAGCAATCGCTGTTGGTGTGCCAACTGCTTTATTAGTACAACAAATTAATCTATTAGTAATGACTACAAATATTTCATTAGTTCATGCTGCAGATAGAGCTGCTGAAGAATTTAATTTGAAAAGAATTACGATGTTACATTGGACAGGTGGATTAATGTTTTTCCTAAGTAGAGCGATCCCGGTATTTATTGCATGTTTTGCTGGAAGTGCTGTTATTGATACAATTTTAGCGGCTATTCCTGCACAAGTGTTGACCGGATTCACTGTCGCTTCCAAAGCTATCCCTGCTGTTGGGTTAGCAATGTTATTAACAATGATGATGAAAAAGAATATGTGGATTTTTCTAATTTTAGGTTTTGTTTTAGGAGCTTATTTAAACTTAGGAACTTTAGCGATTGCTTTGATTGGTGCTGTTGCTGCAGGCATCTACGATTTAATCATGGAAAAAACAACTATGGCTGTATCGACAACTGATGAGGAAGGAGAATATGATTTATAATGGGTAAAATTAGTAAAAAGACTTTAAATAAAGTTTTATGGAGAACACAAACAACTCAATTTTCTCATAACTATGAACGTATGCAATCATTGAGTTTAACCTATGATTTTGCACCAGTTATTGAAGAGTTATATAAAGACAGACCAAAAGAAGAACAAGTGCATGCCATGCAAAGGTATTTAGAGTATTTTAACACTCATCCAGTTGCTATTCCTGCTATTTTAGGTATCTGTGCTGCAATCGAAGAAACAACAGATGAAGGTCATAAAGACTCGGTAACCAATATTAAAACTGGGTTAATGGGTCCTTTAGCAGGATTAGGGGATTCTATGTTAAATCTAACTTGGTTTCCAATCGCAGGAAGTATCGGTGCAAGCTTATGTGTTGAAAGTGGAAGTCTCTTGGGCCCAATCGTAATGTTTCTTTTGATTAATTTATTGTACTGGCCCCTAAAATATTTTGGTATTCATAAGGGTTACGAAAAAGGAATGGATTTAATTCAAAATGAGCAAAATGATGGTTTGAAAATATTTGATCGTTTAGGAAATTTTGCTAATGTATTAGGTGTGGTAGTTGTAAGTGGTTTAATTACTTCAACTGTAAAGTTAAGCACAGGAATCAAATTTTCTGCAGGCAAGGGAACAATTGCTTTACAAGACCAATTAAATAATATTATGCCTTGTTTGTTGCCTGTATTATTAACTGCACTTTGTTATTTCTTATTAAAGAAAGGACAAGGAAAAAATTCAGTATGGGTAATTCTTGGGGTGTTAGTAGCTTGTATTGCTCTTTCATGCTTTGGAATTTTGGTATAGATTATTATGAGAACAGTTTTGGTTTTGATGGATACTCTTAAAAGAGATATGCTGTCGTGCTATAATGAAAAAACTTTTGTAAAAACACCTAATATTCAGAATTTTTCCAAAGAAGCAACAATATTCGATCAACATTGGATTGGCTCTGCACCATGTATGCCAGCAAGACGCGATATTTTGTGTGGTAGGTTAAATTTCTTAGAAAGATCTTGGGGACCTATTGAACCTTTTGATATTACTTTACCACATTTATTGAAACAGAATGGATGTTTTTCTCATATTACAACAGATCATTGTCACTATTTCCGTTTAGGTGGAGAAGATTATGTTCAACAATTTAATACTTGGTATTACCATCGTGGTCAAGAAGGGGATCCTTGGATTTCTAGAATAGATGATCCAACAAATATGCCTAAGAATTATTATGGACGTGTGAGAGCTCAATACCAGTGGAATCGCACACAATGGCCAAATGAGGAAGATTATCCTTCTCCGAAGACGTTTACATCTGCTTGTAATTGGCTAGATGACAATAAAGGAAAAGATAATTTCTTTTTAATGGTTGAAGCTTTTGATCCGCACGAACCTTTTGATGTAACTGAAAAATATATGCAGATGTATGACGATAAGCAATTAGATCGTGAATATTTTGAAATACCAGAGTATCAAAAAGTAAATGTTCCTAAGAGAGCGGTTGATTATATTCAGAAAAGATATGGTGCTTTGATGACAATGACGGATCATTGGTTTGGAATATTAATCAAGAAACTAAAAGAATTGAATATGTTTGAAGATACTTTGGTTATTGTGACAACGGATCATGGATATTTCTTAGGCGAAAGAAACTATTTTGGAAAAAATTATATGCATTTGTATAATGAATTGGCCCATCTTCCATTTATCGTTAAATTCCCAGGTGGAAAAAGAGCGGGCGAGAGAATAAATTCTATTACACAAAATATTGATATAATGCCAACTGTACTAGAATACAATAACATTCCTATTCCTGATTGTGTACGAGGTAAGAGTTTTAAGTCTATTGCTGATTATAAGGATAACGGGAAAGAATACGCTCTTTACGGTTATCATGGAATGGCAATGAATATTACTGACGGTAGGCATACGTATTTTAGAGCACCCAATGCTGATAATTGGCCTTGTTATGAATATACCTGTATTCCAACAACTATACGAAAATATTTAGGAAAAGGAGTTGAAGACAAAATAGAGATGGGGCGCTTCTTTAAAAGAACACTGTATCCGTTATATCGTGTGCCGACTCATACACCTTCTATTATTGACAACGTGGAATGTGGCTTAAAAGAAGTTGAAGAAACTAAATTATTTAATATTGAGAAAGATTATGCACAATTAGAAAATCGTGTAGGTAGTGAAGTTGAAGAAACTTATAAAAACTTATTAATTCGCGCGCTCGATGAAAATGAAGCACCTTCTGAACAAAAAGAAAGACTTTCGCTTTTATAGTAAGGCAAGAAGGAAATTTCATAAATTTCCTTCTTTATTTTAAAATCGAATTGTTGAAAAAAGGCAGGAAAAAAATAAGAGTCTTAACATACAATCTGGGTGAAAAGTATTTGCGGCTAAACGATCTTTTTCCTGTATTTGAAAAAGCTGAACCGGTCCTGAACGATGGAAGGATACAGAGTTAAGGATTGCTGTGCTGCTGGAGTTGGAAGTGACTGCTGTTCCTGCATGATCAAATCATTGATATATGGGACAATGCAGGAAAATATCAGTGAATTATACAAAAAAATACAGATTATTGTGAATCATTATCATAACAGGATTGTTTGAGTTATGTTTTATTATTTTAAATATTTTGGTAAAGAGGTGAAAGGTCATATGCTGAGAAACTATAATAACTGGCTGCGCTATCCAAAAATGATTTCATTATGTTTTTCAGTTTTTTCATTATCAAGGATTATTATTATTCAGCTGCAGACTCAAGAAAACATAAATCTGGCATTTTGGATGGTTTCTTTGGTTTGTGGAGCTTTGCTGTTTATTATTTTTCATTATCTGAATGTCAGAGAAGAACTTAAAAGGTTGACTAACTGCTCTTCGTATAAAAAAGCAAAGGCAGAATATAATCTAATGTTAAAAACTGTTATGAAAAATATAAATGATAAAGAGATGAAAAGCTTCATTGTTAAAGAAATGGGTTATTTAGGTGATGAAGTAAAAAAATATATTTTTATAAAAGGAATCTTTAGTAAACTGGATGAATTATAAATTTATGAGGGAAAGATTATGAAAAAACACGTGAGTTTTTTAATAAAACCAGCTTCTTCTCTATGCAATATGCGCTGCCGGTACTGCTTTTATTATGATGTTGCCGATCATCGCGATGTCAGAAGTTTTGGGATTATGAAGGAAGAGACGATGAAGGTGCTTGTTGATAAAGCTTTGGAACTGGGAGACGACTCTGATATATCGTTTCATTTTCAGGGAGGAGAACCAACGGTTGCGGGATTAGTATTTTTTGAGAAATTTGTTTCTTATGTCAGGCAGAAGAAAACAAATCAAACTGTTCATTATGCACTGCAGACAAATGCGACTTTACTAGATGAAAAGTGGATCGATTTTTTTTACAAGAACAGATTCCTGATAGGCGTATCCTTAGACGGGTACCAGGAAATGCATAATTATTTTAGGAAAGACTGTCAGAATAAAGACACATATAAAACAGTGATGAACTCTATTAAGTTGCTTAGGGAAAAGAATGTTGATTTCAACATATTGACAGTATTAACAAACACTCTTGCAAGACACCCTCAAAAATTATTCTCTTTTTATAAAAACAACGGCTTGAAATTTATTCAGTTTATTCCCTGCATCCCGGGATTGGAAGAAGAAAAAAATGATTTTTCATTAACACCCAGATCATTTGCAGGTTTTTATAAATCCTTCTTTGATTTATGGAAAAAAGAACTTTTTCTTGGAAATTATATTAGTGTTTCATTATTTGATAATGTTATTTCATTGTATGAAAAAGGAATAGCTCATCAATGTGGGATTTTAGGTAATTGTTCACCTCATTTGGTTGTAGAAAGTCAAGGAAATATTTATCCTTGTGATTTCTATGTATTAGATAAATATTGTTGTGGTAATATCGTTAATGACAATTTAATAGACATTATTTATAGTAAGCCTATGTCAGCTTTTTTTAAAGAAGATAAAAGATATTGTGAAAGCTGTAATACGTGTCCGTTTGTTCAAATGTGCCACAAAAATTGTAAAAGATTAAATATAGCTTATTATGATGAGCATTATTGTGGATACAGAGAATTTTTAGAGTATGCTTATAATGATATTGTATATATTTCTCATAGGATGAAAGATTAGGGGGAAATGCTATAGGTGAAATAGAGCTGTTGCATAAAGGGGTTATAAGATTATTTATGTAATTTTTTTAGTGAGTTTATTCGCATCCATAATTGGTGCTATTTGCGGAGTTGGCGAAGGTGTATTCATTAAACCTATATTAGATGCAGTTGGTCTACTATCTGTAAATAGTATTACTTTTTTGTCAATGTGTACTGTTATTTCTATGACCAGTTACACAGTTATTTCTTATGCATTATCTTCAAAAAAATGGAAGTTATGAAAATTTAATAGATTGGAATTTAACAACGTGGCTAGCTATTGGTTCTGCCACTGGTGGAATCGTTGGTCAAAATATTTATGCGGGTATTCAAAGTATATTTGTAAACAAAGAAATTGTAGGTGGGTATAAAGCAATTGCTTTATTCTTATCAATGGTATTTGTATTACTTTATTCATTGCATAAATCAAAGGTGAAGAGTTATAAAGTAACCAATCCTATTCTTCTATCTAATAGTATTAGGGTTTATACTGGGGTCTTTTGCAACTTTTGTTGGTATTGGTGGAGGGTCTTTGAATTTAGCTTTTCTTTATTTTTTTCTATCTATGTCAACCAAAGCTGTAGCACAAACTTCTTTATATTTGATACTTATTTTTCAAATTTTAGGGTTAGTAATGACATTTTTTACTGGGGTTATCCCTCAAGAAATATTTCATGGGGATATTAGTTTTTATATAATGTTAGTAGGAATGGTGGTATGTGGATTTTTTGTGGTATTCTGTGTTTATGTATATGGAATGCTTATAATAAATTGTGTATTTGATTTAAAAAAATATGAAATGGAGGATATTTTATGAAAAAATCGGGAAAATTCTTTTGAGTTTGAGCACTGTTTTTTCAATAATGATAACTGTACTGCCGTCAGTAAATGCTAAAAATATTGATTTGACAGCAGACTTAAAAGGCTATTACAATTTTGAAAATGTTTCAGGAACAGAGGTTCCCAATGAGGCAGGTAGTTCTTTAAACGGAACACTGGTTGGTAATGGTATAACAGTCACTGCCACTGAATTTGGAAAATCACTGCATTTTGATTCAACTACTGACAGTTATATGAAGATAAGTCAGGCCGTCAACTCAGGAGCTGAATCATTTTCTATTTCATTATGGCATAAGCTCGACAAGAATTTTGAGCGTAATGATAAGAACATGGTACTGCTGCAGCAAAATTGTGATGGCAGATCGCTGCTCACCCTTAAGGCGAACAATAAATACCACTCGTTTATCAATGACAGTGATAAAACCAGTACCGATGATGCTGATGTTTCAGTCTGGCAGCATGTCACATTTGCATATGACGCAGAAAATAAAAAGCTGAAGTTCTTTATTAATGGAATTTTGGACAGCGAACAGGATGCTGGAAACAGTGCGGTAAACAAAGTTACTGATTTACTGTTAGGCCGTCATAAAAGCAGCGGTACAGATCCGTGGTCGTATAAAGGTGACATTGATGAAGTCCGCTATTATGGAAAATATGTAACCAGTGAAGAGGCTGCAGCCATTTATAATGATAAAGCCGCGATAGTAGAGTTTCCTCAGTTAACATCCAAAATACGAGAAGCACAAAACCTGTATGACATTAACAAGGTAGCTGAAGATGAAACGGTATCATTGAATCTAAAGAGCAGTATTGATAGAGCAAAAGCACTAACTGCTTCAAGTTCCGTTGCGAAAATTGATGAGGCAATTTCTGATTTAGATGTCTGTATGGCAGCCTATCAGGCTGAAATCACTGTCCAGTTAAACGTCACGGAAGAGATTCAAAGAAATATTGACTCGGGTATTTTTGGTATCAATCACCGCTATGCATTTAATGGATACGGTTCATTTGACAGTACCGAAATGAAAGTCAAAGATAATTTTGCGGCTTTGTATGATGACAGTAATTTTGGATCAATCCGTTATCCGGGAGGGACTATTTCCAATCTGTATCAATGGAAAACAGCAATCGGTCCTAAGGAAAATCGAATCGGTCAGATTCATGGATTTTATAACAATCCCGGTCAAAATGGAATTGCTCCAAACTTTGGCTTAGGTGAAATAGGGACATTTGCTCAGGAGTATGGTTCGGAAATCATCTATGTGTATGGATTTGGACGAGGATCGGCACAGGATGCTGCAGATTTAGTAGAATATCTAAATGCACCAGTTAAATGGAATAATGCAAACGGCGGAGTAGACTGGGCACAGGTAAGAGCCAGCTACGGGCACCCTAAACCATATAACGTTCGTTATTTTGAAATAGGCAATGAAAACAATCAGGGCGGGATAGACGGCACAATATCTCAGCAGTATTGGACACAGTTTGTAGAGGGCGGTGCTGAAGATGCATACATCCAAGGCGGACTTGTAAAAATAAATAAGCAGTTTGCCGTGTTGAAGGATAACTGGAATAAATCAGTAAGTGACAGTGACGGAACTGCAGGACAGATACGCTATATGCGCTATGCAAATCCAAATCCAATGACAGGAGAACTTGGAACTGAGTTGGCAGATGATTTTGAGGCAGTAAAAAAAGGAACTGTCCACGTATTTGTAGGTGATGAGGAGTGGAGCATTGTTGATTCATTCGATGGACAATCAGGAAATGCAAAAGTATGTACTGTGGATTATCGTGACGGTTTTGTAGAAATCGCAAAAAAAATGAAGGAAACTGCAGCGGCAATCAATGCTGTGACGGACAGTACGAAGAAGTGTCATGTCTACTCAAGTTTTGAAACTGATGGTTTTGTAAACAAGATGAATAACCGCGGATATAATGATTATTACGATGGGTTGACTATTCATCCTTATTCGCAGGATCCAAATTTTGGGAGCGGAGACAATCCTGGAGCCTTTTATGACCAGGCAATGAAGCTTGCAGAATCTTTCGGGATTGATCATGTTAAACACTATGTCGATATCATGCCAGAAGGTAAAGTTCCGGTTATCTCAGAATACGGTATTTTCCGTTCTACCGATACTCTGGTGCGTTCGCAAACACATGCAATCTATATTGCCAAAGTCATAATGGAATATGTACGTTTAGGTAGCCCGTATATCCAAAAGCACTGTTTAGTAGACTGGTACAGTAAAGGTGCTGATTCCTTAGGACCAACACAGCAGGCCGTGATCCAAGCTGTACCGCAGGATGAAGCAAGCACGCAAACAGGCGAAGGAGAGTTTAAATTCTTTGCAACACCTTCAGCAAAAGTATTTAAAATGTTAAACAGCGGCTTTGGTGAAAATGTACTGGATGCAGCGTTTGATTTCACGGATACAATTTCAAATGGCGTCAAAGCTTACTCGAGTCTGGTTACTAAAGCGCAAGATGTCTATCAACTTTGCTGATTTAAGTAGTTATCAACAAGTTGAAGTACAAAAATTAGTTGGTGATTCGTTTACTAGCGAAAATACTTTAGATAATCCAACTAATGTTGATGTAGAAGTAGGTAAGGCGGTAATTAAAGGAAATAGTGTTAACATTACATTAGATCCTCATTAATTTACCGTAATCAAAGTATCTAAAAAAGAAGCCCAACCGACATTAGAATCAATTAAAATAATTGCAGAACCCAAAGTTAACTATTTCGAGGGCCAGGATTTAGATTTAACTAATTTAGTTGTAAAAAGAATCTTATCAAATGGAAGTGAGTTAGAAATTGATAATAGTGATTTAACTATTAGCGGATATGATAAAACTAAAGTAGGTAAGCAGACTGTAACGGTTTCATATGAAGGGAAAACTGCTGCTTTTGAAGTGAATGTAGAAGCTAAAACTGTTACAGGTATTACGATTAAGTCTAACCCAGCTAAAACAACTTATTATATTGGCGAAACTGTTGATTTAACCGGTATCAAAGTAGAAATAACATATAATGATGGATCAACAGCCATCGTTTCTGATAAAGATTTAAAAGTTCTTGATTTTGATAGCACATCAAGTGGTCAAAAGTCAGTCAAAGTTGCTCTTAAGAATAAAACTGATGAGATATTAGAATTTAACATTACAGTTAAACCAATAAACAAGCCTTATGATTTACAAAAACCAAATTTACAAACATCTAGTGTCGAAACTGGTGATAATGCTCTTGTATCGGCATATACTATGCTTAGTTTACTTGCTGTTTATGAAATAATTATTTCAAGAAAAAAATATGAATAATTATGCTGAAAGAATAAATAATTATGTATTACCCCATTTTGCTGATCGTAATATATTTTCTTATTTGTGTGATTATCATGGCTGCGATAATAATCCTGTTGCTCATGTTCCTAGGTTGAGAGACAATTCACCATATGAAGAAATAGGTTTAATTAGTGTACAGTAACATCAGCAAATGTTATCATAGAATTTATGGGGAAAATAAATCAATTGAAAAATTTCGAAGAAAAAGATATAATTATGGAAGAAAAAATAAAGTAAATTATATAATTATAGACGTATATTGCAAAATGCCAAAAGACATGATATAAAATCCAATGTAAAAAGAATTGCTATACATTTGTGTATAGCAATTCAGATTGTTGACAAAGTGGTACTCCAAACAGGATACCACTTTTCATTTGCTTCATAAGTTCTAAAAAATGTTGATATCATTCGTTTTATAATGCTTTTAGTAGAGATTTCCAACTTGCTTACAGTCTCCAAATACCCGCTCTATGCTTTCTTTTCGTTTTGGATAAATTTCC
>OBVN01000419.1_pt1 | contig 10673 bp, 10 predicted proteins | sample 1476171 | NCBI WGS metagenome assembly OBVN01 (sample SAMEA2580014, study PRJEB22360) | human gut metagenome | biome: human gut; feature: human-associated habitat; material: faeces | place: Denmark | collected 2008/2010
TACCTTTCCAAGTACCATTGGATGCCTTACCATAGAAAAGGATATAGCGTGTTAACCATTAAAGATTTATCCATAACTCGCGGACAAGGGGAGCAAAGTTTTACGGTTTCCCTACCGCATTTATCTTTGGCTGAAGGTGAGGTCGTTTCACTTTGTGGTTCGAGCGGTTGTGGAAAAAGCACGCTATTGGAAATGATGGGGCTAATTTTAAAACCTGATAACTTGAGCCAATATGAATTAAGCTCAGCTACTTTAAGCATGGATTTAGCCCCCCTTATTCTGAGTAATAAGCAAAAGACTTTGGCTGAGATTCGCTCTAAAAATCTTGGCTTTATGTTACAAAATGGTGGGCTATTACCTTTTTTAAGCGTATGGCAAAATATTCTGCTACCTTGTCAAACAAATGGAATTTTGGCTGATGAAAGTTGGTTACATCATCTATGCGAAAAACTAAACATCAATCATTTAATGACAAAATATCCAAAGCAGCTTTCTATAGGTGAACGTCAACGGGTCGCTTTTGTTCGCTCTATTGCCCATAAACCACTTTTATTATTAGCGGATGAACCGACATCTGCATTAGATCCCCATCACTCAGAGATTTTATTTCATTTAATGCTATCCTTAGCAAAACAGCAAAAAATTGCTGTGCTGCTAGTGACTCATGATTGGGATTTAGTGCAACGTAATGAACTTCGTACTTTTAGTGCAAAATTGGATATGTCTTTACGTCAGTCTTGTTTTATTGAACAGGCCAATAATGACTAGCAAGAATAGGGTATCTTGATGAAAAATAGATTTACATTATTGGCAAAATTAGCACTAAACGATATTTTCTATGATCGTAAGGTTTCTTTTTGTATTATCGCTTCATTGGTAGCGGTAATTGCTCCTTTATTGCTTCTATTTAGTTTGAAATATGGCATTGTTTCTCAATTACGTCATCAATTGGTTAATGATCCAACCAATTTAGAAATTAAAATTGTTGGTAATTTAAATCTTTCTCAAGACTGGTTTGATTGGCTTAAACAACAGCCGGAAACCCAATTCTCGATTCCATTAACGCGTTCGCTTAATACAATTATTGATTTGAAGAAAGAGGCAAATTTTGTTCGCAATGTGGAATTAATTCCAACAACTTCAGACGACCCAATTACTCAACAATCTTTGCTAAATGATAATTCGATTATTTTAAGTGCATTAAGTGCAGAAAAACTACAAGCTAAACAAGGTGAAAGTATTACTTTAGTTGCAACTCGAAATGAAAATGGACAAGAAGAAAAGGCATTATTGCAATTAAAAGTGCAAGCTATTTTAAATGAGCAACAATTTCCTCGTGCTGCAATTTTTGTGCCCATGTCATTATTAATTGGTGTTGAAGACTTTCGCGATGGTATGAAAACGGAACTATTCCCTGCTGCAAGTGGAAAGCCAAATGATCAACTCCGTAAAAATTTTGCTAGAGCGAGAATTTATGCTAAAAGTTTGGATGATGTCGCACCTCTAGCACTAAAGCTACGTGAACAATTTCATATTGATACTCGAACAGAATCCAAAGCGATTGAAAATGTAAAAGCGATTGATAGTGTATTAAATGTTATTTTTATGGTCATTGCTTTTACCTCTGTGGTGGGTTGCGTGCTATCTCTTATTGGCGCATTTCTTGCAAATATTGATCGAAAACGTAAGGATATTGCTGTTTTACGGTTAATAGGTTTTCAACAAAGTGCGGTTGGTATTTATTTAGTTTTTCAAGCAATCGTACTCAGTAGTATTGCTTTCATTTTATCTTATGGGCTGTATTTGTTTGGCAGTCAATTATTTAATCAAATACTAGGAACAAGCTTAAGTGGCTCCCATTTTGTTAGCCGTTTGGCTCCAATACATTTATGCTTGGCCTTTATTTTCTCTTTTCTACTTGCTGGCGTGGTTGCTGCTATAGGGGCAGTTCGCGCAGTAAAAATTCAACCTGCGGAGAGTCTGCGAGATGTTTAAATATCGCTTTTCTTTATTAGCATTAATTATGGCCAGTACGGCTGTTTCAGCCCAACCTTGGGCAGAAAAATTTTTTAATCCGAAAAAATTAGATGGTGATATTGTATTACCCATGCCTTGTGAAGGGAGTATGGTTTTTCGAGTAATTAAAACTAACACTAAAAAACCATTAGAAGATATTAAAGTCACTCTCGGTGGTAATAGCAATGATGAAGATGGTTATGCACAATATGCTACGCCAAATTATATTTCGGGTAGTTTTGCCAATGAAAAACAAGAACGCTATTTCTTAATGGGAAAATATGAGGTGACAGAAGCTCAGTTTAATGCCGTAATGAAAGGTGAGCAATGTCCTTCAGTAAATATGAAAACCAGTTTACCAGCAATTAATATGAGTTGGTTTGATGCGGTAGAATTTACCCATAAATATAATGAATGGCTACTTAAAAATGCAGCCGATAAACTTCCAACGGAAGATGGAAGTAAAGGTTTTGTCCGTTTGCCAACTAATGCTGAATGGGAATTTGCTTCTCGAGGTGGGGTTGCAGTTGATGAAGCAGCATTCCGTGAAAATACCTTTCCTATGCCAGATGGTATTGCTCGTTATGCATGGTCATCTAAAAATGCTAATGGTCGTTTGCAAGTTATCGGTTTACTTGAGCCAAATCCACTTGGTTTATTTGATACATTGGGGAATGTTTCTGAAATGGTATTTGACGGTTTTCGTGCTAATAAGCTAAGCCGCTATCATGGTCAAGAGGGGGGCATGATTGCCCGAGGTGGAAGCTATATTAAAGGAGAAAGTGAAGTCAACAATACTTCACGTATTGAGGTTCCTTATTACGATAATAATGGCGCGATGAAGAAAAAAGATATGGGATTCCGTGTAGCAATTACTGCACCTTTATTAACATCAAATAATCGTATTAATCAATTACGTCAAGAATGGTCTGCTTTAGGCTCAGACAGTAAAGAGAGTAATGATCCAAATATTGTAGGTAAACTGGAAAAATTAGCGTCGAACGTTGAAGATGAAAAACTTAAACAAGAAATCACTAAGACCAAAGATGAATTGCGAGCAGCAAACCAGGCACGAGATGAACAGCGAGATGCCGCAATTCGTTCGGCCTTACAATTAGGTGGATTCCTTTGTGCTAATGTTTCTGATTTACAGGCAGAAGTAGAACAGCAAGAAACAGCAGTAAAAGCTTTTGCTGAGGAAATAAAAAATGAACAGGATACCGATTTAAAACAAATTTATCAGCAAAAAGAATCTGATTTTAAACAACGATTACAAGAAGCTGAAAAGGCTAGAGATTTTGTTGTGCAATATTATGCAGGCACAATTACTAATACATTTGACACTTATAGCCTTGCTAATGTAAAAGAACAAGTAGAAAGAACAAAATCCATGATGAATGAGAAAAAACTTGCTAATGGACAAGCGACGAATTTGAGCCAGTACCTTGATTTATATTGGAAACATTTAAGCCAATATTATCAGAATGGCAAAATTACCCGAGAACAATGGTTACAGCAATGTAATCAAATTAAACCTCAAACTCACTAATGATAAATAAGGAAAATCTTATGAAATTGAAAAAGACCTTTGGTGTACTAATTTTATCTAGTTCATTAGCCCTTGCAGGCTGTGCTGGTACAGGTAGTAGTTCAAGCAGCTTAGATAGCGGTGATGATGCTAAATTTTTTAGCTCATCAGGCTGGGGTTCTTGTGCTTGGGGAGCTGCAGGAGGTGCTGCATTAGGAGCTTTAACAGGATTATTGACGGGTGGTGATACTGAAAGTACTGTAGCTGGTGCCGCAATTGGTGGAGCAGCAGGCTGTGCAGCTGGTATGAGTGCTAACTACTATTTAGAAAAACAACGTAAAACTTATGTGAAAAAAGAAGATCGTTTGAATGCGTATATTGCTGATGTTCGTCAAAATTCACAGATGGTACAAAAATCCACAGCAAAATTAAATGCTGCTACGGCTAAAAACAATCAATTGATCGCTAAAGTGAATAGTCAATTAAAATCCGGAACAATTCAAAAAGCAGAAGCTAAACAACAATTAGCTCAAGTAGATGCTGATATTAAAGCTGCACAAGAACGTTTAAGTGTAATGAAATCCAATTTAAATATGCTTAGCGATACAGCTAAAGCTGAACGTTCTTCCGGTGCTTCAAGCAAGAGATTGGATCAAGAAATTTCTCAATTAAGAAAACAGGTTTCAACCTATGAACAAGCATTACAAGCACAGGTGAAACAGCGCTCTGCAATTCAAGTTGGGTAAGGAGTTAGCGTGAAAACGATTAAATTATTCACCGCACTTTCTGCTTGTGCTTTATTAGTTGCTTGTTCTGCGACTCCTGAAGAATGTGATCCAAATGTGGAGCAAAGTATTTGGGGTAAAATGGCCTGTGTGAATTCAGGTAGCTATGATACCCGAGTACAGCGTAAAGAAAGCGAGTTATCACAAGAGCAAGCCAAAAATGCTGATTTGCAAGCTAAAAATAAACGAGCTCAAGAAGCAAAAAATAAATCAACCAAGCAACTTAATCAGAAAAAAGCTGCATTGGCTAATTTAAATAAAGAATTGCAAAATGATGCAGCCTTGCTTAAACAAAAAGCTCAAGGTAATAGCGACCTATTAGCAAAAATTCAAGATGTAGAACAACAAATGAAGCAGGTAAATACTTCTAGTGCATCTGATGAAGCTAAAGCAAAAGAATTGCAAACGTTACAGCGTAAGTTGACTGCTTACAAAAAAGCGCTTGCTGTTAAATAATTGTAAAGGCTGATCTTGAAAAAAAGATCAGCCCTTATTATTGGAATAAGAATATTGACAGTTTTTATTCCAATAATACGACTCAAATGTAGAGGGATTTATGCAACGTTTAGCTCGTTTTAAACTAGAAGAAATTAATCAAAATGCAACCGTGCTTTTTGAACATTACGATGAAATACTTAAAATTGTGAGAGCTCATCTTCCACCGAGCACAGCTACTTTATTCGCTAAACCTGAAATCAAATCAGATCGAGTAACTGTAGAATGGTATAGTGAGTTGGAAGGTCAACCTTATCTGATATCTGAAAATGAATCAGGTAAAGCTGCATTACAAAAAATCTCTCCTGTTATCCAACAACGTCTAAATGCTATATCGGCACTTACTCAAAATTTAACCCAAAAAGGTAGCATTAGTGCAGAGCAAAGTACTTGGTTAAATCAATTAGTGGAAGGGGCAACTCATGATACCCGTCAAATTTATTTAGTAAATAATGAACCAGTTATTACTGGTTGGGGTATTGGAAAAAAAGTAGAACCACCGGTTCCGCCACCAGTTGTTCCCGTTGCTGCACCTAAACACCGTTGGTGTTATTGGTTATTACCGCTTCTTTTATTGCTACTCGGTTTATTGGCTTGGTGGTGGTTTAATCGTGAACCTGTTGTTCCCCCTAAAGTGGAACCGCCTAAGGTAGAAGAACCGAAAAAAGAAGAACCCAAAATTGAGGAGCCTAAACCAGAACCTCCAAAAGAGGAGCCAAAGGTTGAAGAGCCTAAACCTGAGCCTATAAAAGAGGAACCAAAAATTGAGGAGCCTAAGCCTGAGCCTATTCAAGAGCCGATTAAGGAAGAGCCGAAAGTAGAGCCTCCTGTTGTTGAGCCACCGAAAGAAGAGCCTAAACAACCACCTCAAAAAGTGTGTAAGCCGAAATACAAACCAGGTGAAACACCACAGATGGTAATGATTTTTGATAATTCTGCATCAATGCTTTATAGTTTGTTAGAGAGCTCACAAGCTATAAGTAATTTTGAACAGCGTTGGGATGCGTATGGTGTAAGTGATGAGGAGCTTCAGTATATGCGTCGTTTACCAAATCGCTTAGCCACTGCAAAAAAAGCCTCTTCTAATATTATTAATAGCATCGGCAAAAATGTAGATATCGGTTTAGTCTCATTAAAAACTTGCCCGGCTGCAACTAACCATGGTTTCTATTCACCAGGTAAACGTAATGCACTTAAAGCCAAAATTCAAGCAATGAAACCAGGAGAAGAGAATAGCGGAACTCCTCTATATAATGGATTACAAATTGCAAGCAGCATGATTGATGGTGTAAAACGCGATGCCTTTATTTTGCTTCTAAGTGATGGTAAAGATAGCTGTACTACATCAGATATTTGTGGCCTAGCCAATCAAATAGCCAAACAAAAACCGCGTTTAAAAGTGAATGTGGTTGATATTGGTGGGGCTAGAGCTGCCAACTGTGTAGCAAGCGCTACTGGCGGAAAAGTATTTACCGCAAATAATCAGAAACAAGTGGTGAGTATGGTGAATCAAGCTATTAAACCTATGACTAAAACTGATGAGTGTGAATAAGGAACGCTTATGCAACGTCTAGCTCGTTTTAAATTGCAAGAAATTAATCAAAATGTGACCGCACTTTTTGTCCATTATGATGAAATAATTAAAATCTTGCGTAGCCATTTGCCACCAAGTACCGCCACTTTATTTGCAAAACCAGAAATAAAAGCCGATCAGGTTACAGTGGAATGGTATAGCGAACTAGAAGGTCAGCCAGTCTTGATTACTCAAGAAATGCAAGAAGAGAAGCAATTTAAACCAATAATTTCACTGATTCAACAGCGCCTAAATGCGATTATGACATTGAATCAGGAGCTTATGACTAAAGGTGTACTGACACCCGAACAAAGTGCTTGGTTAGCTCAATTGGTGGAAGGGGCGACTCATGATACCCGTCAAATTTATTTAGTAAATAATGAACCAGTTATTACTGGTTGGGGTATTGGAAAAAAAGTAGAACCACCGGCTCCACCACCAGTTGTTCCCCTTACTGCACCGAAACACCGTTGGTGCTATTGGCTTTTACCGCTTCTTTTATTACTACTAGGCTTATTGGCTTGGTGGTGGCTCAATCGCGAACCGGTTGTACCGCCTAAAGTAGAACCACCTAAGGTCGAAGAACCGAAGAAAGAAGAGCCTAAACCAGAGCCACCGAAAGAAGAGCCTAAAGTGGAAGAACCAAAACCGGAGCCAGTTCAAGAACCACCAAAAGAAGAACCAAAAGTAGAAGAGCCCAAGCCAGAACCGAAAAAAAACTGTCGAGTAGTGGAAAAGCCAACTGATGCACCACAGATGGCAATTATTTTTAATAATGCTTCAGGAATGCGCTATACCTTATTAGAAAGCGCCAAAAAAGTAGCAATTTTTGACGAAAAATTAAGAAATCCAGCAAAATATGGAATCACGCAACAAGATATCTATTACATGGAGCGCAAACCAAATCGATCCGTGGCATCCAAAAAATCGGTAGCGGAATTAATTAATAATATCCCAACGGCAGTGGATATTGGTTTGGTTGAACTAAAAAGTTGTTTATCTACTTCTAAAAAAGCATCTTATGCTACCAATCATGGCATATTTACTGCAGCACAACGCAGTACATTAAAAGCCAAACTTAATAAAATGCAGGTACGCAATCATCGTGTTCCTGGGACACCTATTTATGAAGGATTACAAAAAGCATTAACCATGGTAGATGGTAAAGAACGTGAAGCATTAATTGTGTTAATTACCGAAGGTAATGGTGATTGTACGAATCGCAGTGCCTGTGAGCTTATTAAAAAAGAAGCGAAAGAAAGACCCAAATTAAAAATTAATATCGTCAATATAAATTCGCCTTGGAATAATACGGATTGCCTAGCTAAGACAACCGGTGGTGAAATTCTAAACGGTGATATGACGAATCAAGTTAAATTAACTGAAGCTATTAAGAAATCAATGGAACCAGTACAGCAAGAAATCTGTGATGAATAATGGAAAGGGCGTTTAACGCCCTTTTTTCAATATAAGAATTCTTTTAAATTTTTCCAAAAAAAATAACCGCACTTTATCGCGCGGTTACGTTTTTTATAAGCATTTAGCTGGTTTTGGCAGCCCCGCCAGTTTGGTTGCTTGTTTAGCTGGTCCGTCAGGGAAAAGTCGTTGTAAATAGCGGCTATTGCCTTTATCAGCACCTAATTTTTCTGACATTGCTTTTACCAGCATTCTAATCGCAGGGGAGGTGTTATATTCTTGGTAAAAATCACGCACAAAATAAATCACTTCCCAGTGAGCTTCAGTCAGTTCTACATCTTCTAGCTGAGCAATGTGTTTTGCTACATCCTCATTCCAATCAGCAATATTAAGTAAATAGCCAAAGGCGTCGGTTTCGATTTGTTTTCCTTGTACGGTAATCATATTAATTCACTTCTTTAAAGCTGATCATTTCGTTATCGGAGTAGTCAGACGCATCTTCATCATCAAATTTCATTGGTTCGATACGTTCTTCATCAAATGCGGTATCCCCTTCAATGCCATCAAGTGATTGACCATGTTTAATGCCTTTGAAATCGAAGAGTTTTGGGTCACATAAGTGTGACAACGTAATGTTTTGCATCGCACTAAACATGGTTTCCAAACGTCCAGGATATTGACGGTCCCAAGTATTCAGCATTTCTTTCACGACTTGACGTTGTAAATTAGGTTGAGAACCACATAAATTACAAGGGATAATTGGGAATTCTTTGGCTACTGCATATTTTTCAATATCTTTTTCTTTACAATAAGCCAATGGACGAATCACGATTTGCTTACCGTCATCTGAAATTAATTTCGGTGGCATCGATTTTAGTTTTCCACCGTAGAACATATTCAGAAACAGGGTAGCCAGCATATCATCACGATGGTGTCCAAGTGCAATTTTTGTTGCGCCAAGTTCAGTTGCCGTACGGTATAAAATACCACGACGTAGACGAGAGCAGAGAGAGCACGTTGTTTTGCCTTCTGGAATTTTCTCTTTTACGATGCCATAAGTATTTTCTTCAACGATTTTATAATTCACACCAATACTTTGCAGATATTCAGGTAAAACATGCTCGGGAAAACCTGGTTGCTTTTGGTCTAAATTGACAGCAACGATATCGAATTTAATCGGAGCGCTTTGTTGTAAATTCAACAAAATATCAAGCAGTGTATAGCTGTCTTTACCACCAGAAAGACAAACCATCACTTTATCACCCTCTTCAATCATGCCAAAATCAGTAATTGCATTGCCTACATTACGGCGAAGACGTTTTTGTAGTTTATTGAAATTATAAGTCTGTTTTTTATCTTGGTTTTGTTCTGTCATATTGATTAACTTTAGCTAATAAAAAAGCCCTGAATAACTTCAGAGCTTATAAATTCTGTGGTGCCTAGGGTCGGACTCGAACCGACACGGTTATTCACCGGCGGATTTTGAATCCGCTGCGTCTACCAATTTCGCCACCCAGGCATTTGGGTTGTTCTGAATTATACGTTTATCTTACTTCGTTGCAAGTAAAATTTCATTAAAAACGTGTGGTTGTTTTAAATTTCATCAACTTGTATTCAAAGATTTAAAATAATTTGATACGTTGTCACAATTTATGAGTAAAATAAAAGCTTAGTATTTCTACTAAGCTTTATGATTATCTAATTAAGCGGTTTGACCAGCAAGGTTACCTAAATCTTTATCGATTAAGAATAAGCCTTTGCCATCTTCGCCAAGAAGATTTAATTTGTCTAAAATACCGCTGAATAATTTCTCTTCTTCGTGTTGTTCTGCAACATACCATTGTAAGAAATTGAATGCAGAGTAGTCTTTTTCTTCAAAAGTTTTACCCACTAATTCATTGATTTTACTTGTGATCAATTTTTCGTGTTTGTAAGTTAATTCAATGATTTCTTTTAATGATTTGTATTCATGCGCAGGCGCTTCAATTGCAGTGATTACCGCTAATGCACCAGTTTCATTTAAATAAGTGAATAATTTACGCATGTGTTGCATTTCTTCTGCAGCATGAGCTGATAAGAATTTAGCTGCACCTTCAAAACCATTTTGTTCGCACCATGCGCTCATTTGTAAGTAAAGGTTTGAAGAGTAGAACTCAAGGTTCATTTGATCATTTAATAATTTGATTACGTTTGATGATAACATTTTGTATTCTCCTTTTAAAATTATAATGTTGCTAAGTCACGATCGATAAAGTAAAGCGAACGACCGTCTTCACCCACCAAGTTAAATTTATCAATAATGCTATTGAATAATTTTTCTTCTTCGTGTTGCTCTGCAACGTACCATTGTAAGAAGTTAAAAGTAGAATAGTCTTTGTTTGCAAAAGTCACTTCAACTAATTCATTAATTTTAGAAGTAACGAGTTTTTCATGTTCAAGTGTAGTTTCAAATACTTCTTTAAGTGATTTATAGTCATTTTTAGGTGCGTCAATTTTACCTAAAAGTGGCATACCACTTGTTTCACTCACATATTTGAATAATTTTTGCATGTGTTCTAATTCTTCATCAGCATGACGAAGTAAAAATGCGGCAGCACCTTCATAACCGTGCTTGCTACACCAAGAACTCATTTGTAAATAAACATTAGAAGAGTAGAACTCTAAATTGATTTGTTCATTTAACTTATCTGCGATTGCTTTATTAAGCATAACCAACTCCTTTCCTTATTAAGTAGAGATTAAAAATAAAAACAAGACTGCTTAACTTGTCATCGGTGTGCATTCTAATCTCACAAATGAGAATAGTCAAGTGTTTTTTTAAAATTATTTCTATAAGTCACTAATAACAAAAGAGAAATCA
>OBVN01000428.1_pt1 | contig 10146 bp, 10 predicted proteins | sample 1476171 | NCBI WGS metagenome assembly OBVN01 (sample SAMEA2580014, study PRJEB22360) | human gut metagenome | biome: human gut; feature: human-associated habitat; material: faeces | place: Denmark | collected 2008/2010
AATAATCAGATGGCAATGTTTATAATATACTTTATATAAATTTTTATTCGATTCATCTAATAACACATTAGAATACTGTTTCAAATCATCAAAAACATTTTTATACGGTGTAACAAATAAAATCTAACAGCAACTTACTAAATTTTGTATCATGTCCATACATTAAATGTATATACTTATAGTAGAATTTTTTATTATTTCTCATATCTAATCCTTTATTCTTTCTTCTTATTCAACAATCCTCTAATTATTCCACAGCAATAATCAAAAGATTCAATCTTGAATATAGCAGCTCCCGCAATATAAATTATTCCTCCCAACGGAATCTGTATAAACAAACTAATTATAGGTGATAATTCTAACCAATTAATACTACATACCACAATCCCCATAACTCCTGCTAATAATATATTGGGGAATAAATCTCTTAATTGATCTCGTGTTCCATAATTTAAATATTTTTTATTCGGAAAAGAATTAATAAATAAATTTAATATCGTGCAAACCAACATAGAAAAAGCAATATATATTGGACCAAACCACATTGACACAAGTAATCCAACTAAGCCTATAACAATTTCCAGTATGTCAATTATTAAAAATACTCCACTTTTACCTATGGCTTTTATAGCATTTAGATTTGCTGTTTGGATTGGTGCAAACAAATACATAATGCAAAACATCTGCAAATATGGTACACATGCTATCCATTTATCTGTAAGTATTAACAAGACAACTGATTTGCTTACACACGCCATGCCCACCATTAAAGGAGCCAAAATAAAACTTCCAGTTCGTATCGAACGCCGTGTCATGTTTCTTACTTCAGTAATTTCATCTTGAGCTGCTGACATAGCCGAAAAAACAACATTATCGATTGCTGTATTCAAATTTTGAACTATAATCTGAGGGAAACGATTTCCCTGATTATAGCAGGCAAGATCTGATGATGAATACATTTTTCCTATTATTAACTGTCGGCATTCATTATATATATTATTAATTAAAGATACTAACAATAATTTATATCCATAAGACAACAACCCTTTTAATCGTTTCCAAGAAAAAAGAAGTTTTGGTCTCCATTTTACAGTAAACCAAAGTATTATTGTATCCATCAATAAATTAGTTATATTCTGAATAATGAGTGCCCACGCTCCCTTTCCCAATATAGCTAAGGCAATTCCAATAATACTTGCAGTTAATGTGCCACCTAATGTGGAAAAAAAGAACTTTTTAAACATCATATTTTTGGAAACATAAGCCTGTTGAACATTTTTTATACCAGAAATAATTAAGGTCAAACTAAGCACTCTAATCATCGGAACAATCTCTGGCTTATTATAAAATCTTGAAATAGCTGGTGCTGATACGAACATTATTATGTATAACAAACAACATATCAAAACATTAAAATAAAATACTGATGAGAAATCTACATCATCTGCACTTTTCTTTTGTATTAATGAATTCGCTAACCCACTGTCCACAAAAACATTCAAAACTGCTGTAAAAATTGTTATTAATGCAACTGTTCCATATGCTTCTGGGTCTAATAACCTTGCTAAAATTAAAGAAACAACAAGAGTTACTCCTTGCGCCCCAAATCGCTCAAGCAATCTCCACATTAAATTTGTATATACTGTTTTTGATTTATTCTTCATTGTCAAACCTCTTGTCTTTTCTTAATGATATTGATATTACCAATACTGTTGCTACCCAGAACTTACCCTCAACTAAGTAACTTCCAGAAATAACATATCGTGCCAACATGGATATTATAATAAAAATCATCACTTCTCTTTTTTCTGGTTTCGAAGTTAAAATTCCCTTTAATAATAGTAATGCATATGTGCCTATCAATATAGATCCAATAATCCATCCAAAACTCATTATTAATTCATAAAATATATTATGAGGATAAGCGAATCCTGCACAATACTGTCTATCACCAAAAAATCCACTTATTTCTAATCCCATGGTTGACATTCTGTTCAAACAAGCTTGGTAAAGAATATCTCTGGTATTTGATTCTAAAAGTTGTCCTGATAATAGATTCTTTAAAAGATAAGAATCTTTAAACGCATCCATCTTCACAAGCATTTCTGCAATCGCGTTTATATTACTACTTATTATCCAAACAATTAAAAGAAGAATTATTAAACTAATAATTTTTAATGATAATGTTAAATCATTTCTTAAGATTTCAAAAACAATAATATACACAAATGCAAATCCAACAGCAGCACGTGCACCAAAAACTAAAATCGACACCATTCCAGCAGCAAAAAAAATGCAAGCTATTAACTTTTCCTTAAATTCTTTTTTTATACGTGCAGTTCTATAAAAATTACATACAAATGGAAGTAACGCATATGAAAATCCCATATATACTAAATACTTTTCATAATCCAGAAATAATAATATAAATACAGCTAAAAATATCGCTATCTTTCCCGGTTTAATCAAAGCCTCAAAGAAAAGATCCCACCGTCTTATTTTTCTAATCGAAAATATAGCCAACAAGATAAAAAATAAATACACTATTAGCATTTCTTGTGATATTAATTCTGCTCTAGTGTTTTCAAACCAGAAATAATTCACTCCAAAAGGAAATAACACTAAAAAATACAGTATTATGTCATTTAATATTTCATGTACTGTCACAATTTTAATAAGCTTAATAATAATAACAATTAACGACAATCCATAAAGTGCCATTGTAATAACCGATGAACCGGACATTCCAAATTGTTGAACAATGACGCTCAAAAAATCAATTAATATCGGCATCAACAAAATAAAACCTAAGTTATCTAAATGAATTTTTTGTTTATAATCATCATATGTTAATACGTCCATTAACTACCTCCTCAATAACTTAAGTGCCCCTCTTTTTTCAACCTCTATTTTAAATCTCATAATTATTAAAGCCATCTTTATATGATTTTTTCTTATTAACATCAGTACTATACGTTGGTACCGTCCTAATGTATTTGGAATATCAATATCTAAAACCTCCGCTTTTTCTACTTGCTTTCTTATCCATGGAATTCTGTCAATTGACTTCATATGCATTTTAGGAGAGTATGACATCTCAAGTGATTTTATCACATTACAAATGTATTCATGTTCAATTATCGTTTTCGTTTTCTTATCTTTTTTATTCCAAGTCAATATCGTTTCTTTTTTAGTATTATATAATCCCATTACAGCATCAATATAATCCACTGGATACTTATCCCACTCTTTTTTCAAATCATTCAAATTATGAATATATAGAATTGGTTGAATAAAATGTATATTATTGCAAAAACACATATATCGACTTATAAATCCCTCATCTTGGTGGCGTCTTAAAGGTGGATACTCAATAGAATGCATTTTTATTAGAGACAAATCAAAAAATTTATTCCATGGTGCTCCTTGAATTCCGTACTTTCTTGTTGAGGCAACATAATTGGAATAATCTTGCCGAACATCCTCCCCCTTCTTTTCCATTTCAGGATACTGTTTCAAAAGTACTGTATTACCATTTTTATCTAAACTTTTATATCCAAAAACAACTAAATCATATTTTCCTTTTTGCATTCCAGCTACTAACATAGATATTGCATTTTCTTCAAGTTGATCATCAGCATCTGGAAAATATATATACTGTCCTTTTGCATTTTCAATTCCTGTATTTCGTGCCGGCCCTGATCCTCTATTTTCTGTATGATATACACGAATTCTATTATCTTTATCTTTTAGTTTATTACATTTCTCAAGACTATTATCTTTTGACCCATCATCAACTAATAATATTTCAATATTAGCATAATCCTGCTTTAATAATGAATTGACACATATCTCTATACTATTTCCCATGTTATACACAGGCACAACAATACTTACTAATTCTTCCATTACATTTTTTTCCTTTTTATAAATTTCCTATATTCTTTATTTTCCGCTGCTTCAAATGCTTCTCTTTTTTTCATAGCATAACATTTTCCTTTAACTTCTAAACTATTCCAATTTCCTATTTTTTTTGCAGGATTTCCACCTATAATTATATTTTCTTCATTAAAACTGTTACACACTACACTTCCACTCGCAACAATTATATTATTAGCTAATGTTACCCCATACAGCACTGTTACATTTTGCCCTAGGAAACAATTATTTCCAATTTCAACATACCCAAATAAATTGGCATATCTTGTATCTATTTTCGATATGCTATTATCATGTGTAACAAAAGTCACATTTCCTGCAATTGTAACATTATCCCCTATGGAGATTAAATATGGTTCGGAAGTCATAATATTGCAACATATATTACACCCTCCCCCAATTTTCATCCCAGAACTTCTAAAGTATCTACTAATTACTTCCTTATCATTCCTTTTTAGTTTATACAAAAGCTTTGCGCCAAAATATCCTATATTTTTCATAATGCTCCTACTATACACTACTTTTTATTATCTTTTACATATCTGAATAATTTTCAGAAAGGTTTTCTTTAGTGCTAATCCACACGCTTTCGGACTTTTCAATACTGCTTTACAATACCCTAACCCCTGACATTTTTCTCCATTCTTCAGGCATACATAGCCCAATTCATACTTATGCATTGCGTAAATACATTTTCTTTCTTTTTCGCTTAGCGAATCCATCACAGGCTTTATAGATCTAAAAAAAGCTTTTTTATATTGTATTAACTTTTGAGCGTCTGGTCTGTTTTGTGTATCTGAAACGTCCACACAATGCAAATATTGATTTACTTCTTTTAATTTATATTTTGATGTAAAGTCTACTAAAAGCTGCAAATCTTGATGTCTCAACAAGTTTTCATCAAAATATCTAGTTGTATCAAAATAGTCATGTCTCATAAGCAATGTGCCAGTTGCAACATCTGACATAAGATTTAATATATCTTTATAAATATATCCGTCTCTATATTTCTTTGTTTTTCCTATAACATTTCCATTCTGATCATACAATGTAAACTTGCATGACACCGCTCCCCAACTATCATCAAGAGACTTTAGTTCTTTTACCTGTTCTTCCAGTTTATTCAGTTCCCACCAGTCATCATCATCCAAAAAAGCAATATACTGTCCTCTTGCCTGGCGAATACCTACATTTCTTGCAACTGCGCCATTAATATGCTTATCCTGAAGAATCAGACGGAATCTTTCATCATTCGAATATTTCTCTACTCTTTTTTTCAACAATTCCGTATATTCATCAAATGGCTCATTATCATTTACTAGTAGCAATTCTAAATTTTTATATGTTTGATTCAATACACTGTCTATTGCTCTGAGTAATTTTTCTGAACGTTTGTAAGTCGGCATAATAACACTGACAGACCTTCTACATAATTCATGATACTTTTTTCCTCGCAAATGTTCTAAATACCCAACCTCTTAGCTTGTTAGGCATTAATTTTTGAATAATCAATCTCTTAGCTACATTTTTTATATATGTCGAATGATTAATCATCTTATTCTTCAACATATAATCCTGAAGTCCTTTTTCACTCTCAAAATACTTTGAGCCTCCACGCCTCTGATACATTTCCTCTCCAACACGAACGTTAACCAACACACTTCCTGTATTTGCAAATATAGCTCCATTTAGCCACATACGAATCCACAAATAATAATCTTCATTCCAAAACCAATCCTGATATCCTCCTGCATTTTGTACTGCTGTTTTTTTATACATGACAGATACATGGTTCATTGCACAACGTTCTTTCATATATTCTCTTATTGCTTCATTAGATACTGGAACTAAACGTTGACCAATAATATTATTTTCTTCTCCGATAAATTCTGTAATATTTCCACCTACAATATCTATTTCAGGATTTACTTGAAAATATCTTAATTGTTCTTCAAAACGGGTAGGCAAAGAAACGTCATCACTATCCATTCGTGCAATCAATTCAAATGTTGCATTTTCAACTGCAATTTTTAGTGCATTTCCTAATCCACCATTTTTTTCAAACGAATAATCTTGAAAATGTCATATTTATTTTCATACTTACTTATAACCTCATTTAGCGAATCACTTACTGAACCGTCAACAACCAGTACAATTTCATTTGGTGTAATTGTTTGATTTTCGGTAATACTATTAAGTGCCCTATCAAAAAAAATAGGATTATCACTCTTATATACTGAAATAGCTACTGAAAAAGGTACATGATGAATTTTATCTATTTCAATATTGTCTTCCACACCACTTCTCCTTTTAGTATTTTTTTCGCTTTTGTTTGTTTTTCAATATATTCTTCTCGATCTACTTTTCCACTTTTTAGCAAATAATCACCTAAATCTTCTGCTGTTGCCATATCTCCATCTGTAATTCCTTCTTGCTTAATAAACGCAGTTTTTACAGTTTTTAATATAATGCTAAAATCTTTTAACAATGTCACATTTTCTATATACTTCAAATCCCAGTTCAATTTATCTTCCCACTTAATCGCATTTCGTCCATTTACCTGAGCTAAGCCACTCAACCCAGGTTTTGCAGTATGACGCATACGTTGTTCCTTTGTCATAAATGTAAGATCTCTGACCAACTGCGGACGTGGTCCGCAAATCGAAAGTGTCCCATTTAAAATATTAAAAGCCTCTGGAAGTTCGTCAAGACTTGTACTTCTAAGCCACTTACCAAATGAAGTTAAACGTACTTCATCTGGTAAAAGCTCTCCGTTTTCATCTCTTTCGTCTGTCATAGTACGAAATTTGTACATTTTAAAAATAGTTTCTTTTCCATCTTCTCCAATCAACCCTGGACGATCCTGCGTGAACAACACTGGGCTTCCCAGTTTGAATTTGACAAGAATTGCAACACCTATATACAACGGACTAAAACATATAATTGCTACAGACGCACAAACAACATCTATCGCTCTTTTAACATATTTTTCATAAAATCCCATTTTACGTGTCGGAATCGCTTCTATATTTTCAGCTTTATAAGTTGTTTTTTTCGCCTTCTTTTTCATAATCCAAGTTACTATCGCTGTCCAATAATAGATGATGCTATAATTCCAACTATTTTTTTCTTTGACACAATAATCTCTCCCACAATATATTTCTATTCAAAGCAAGCTCTAATCACTTCAATAATTCTATCCTGCTGCTCTACTATCATTTTATTATCACTCGGCAGACATAAGCCTCTTGTAAAAATATCCATTCCTACATCAGCTACACCACCTGCAATGTAAGCATTTGATCTGGCACGTCCATTTCCATCTCTGACAACAAATGGATTCAAACGATAAATCGGCTGCATATGCATTGGTTTCCAAATCGGACGTCCTTCAGCATTAATAGATGTAATCGCCTCTAATATTTCAGTTGGACAACTTTTACCTGGCTCACTAATATATAACACACCACTATCATTGCTTACTTGCTTACACATCGCTTCCTTGTTGATTAATAAACAACTCAACCAAAAGTTTGGCTCCATAATATCTTCAATATATGGATTCATTTTTACCGGTAAATCTTTTAAACCTTCTTTATATCTTTCATAGATCGCTTTTTTTTGTGCAATGTGTTCATCAAGATACTTATATTGCCCTCTAACAACACCTGCTATTACATTTGACATTCGATAGTTATAACCAATTTCTTCATGCTGATACCATGGCGCATTTTCCCTTGACTGTGTTGACCATTTCCTTACTTTGTTTGCCGCTTCTAAATCATCAGTTAATAACATACCACCTGCTGATCCCGTAATAATTTTATTACCATTAAAGCTGATAATATTATATTTTCCAAATGTACCTGTTTGTTGCCCTTTATATGTAGCCCCTAATGATTCGGCTGCATCTTCAATTAATACTGCATTATGCTTATCACAAATATCTTTAATTTCATCTAACTTACTTGGCGTTCCATATAAATTTGCAATAACAACTACTTTGACTTCTGAATAAATTTCAAATGCTTTTTCTAACGCTTTTGGATCCATATTCCAAGTTTCATATTCACTATCAATAAACACTGGTATACCACCCTCATAAACTACTGGATTAACAGTTGCAGCAAATGTCATATCAGAGCAGAATACTTTCTTTCCTTCTAACGCACCATATCCAACCTTTGGCATACCATATACTTTGATACCCGCCAGTTTCATGGCTAAATGAAGTGCAGCAGTCCCCGCTGATAAAGCAACTGCATATTTACTTCCAATCTTTTCACAGGTAAGTTTTTCTACTTCATTGATATTTACCCCAACAGTAGACATCCAGTTAGTTTCATAAGCCTCTTTTACATATTCTAATTCTTCACCATGCATTGTTGGTGAAGATAACCATACCTTATTGTCAAAAGGTTTAAATTTCATGTTTTTTTCATCTCCCTCATCAAAATAATTTGAGTAACCAAAAAAGAACTCTTTATAGAAAAAGTCCTAATCTTAATATTAATTTCCCCTCCATAATAAAAAACTGCTTTATGCAGTTAAATTGTACAAAAAAAGAATATAGTTACCCCCCTACCCCAAGTAGAAGAAACTATATTCAAATTATTAAAATGTGCGGTAAACCAGCTACATTTATTAAATTTTACTTTTTATTTCAAGCCCAGCTAAGATATGTCGATTTAAAAACTCGATATCTAAAATCGCTATCCTGTTGTGTTTATCAATCTTAACAATATGATTTTGATAATGAATTAATGGTCCATATATAACTTTAGCTTTATTATCTTCTATAAATGCTTGGGACATTTCTAAGATACCTTCGCTATTGAGTAGTTTATTAAACATCTCGATTTCTTCATCTCTTAAAGCTGTAACTCCATCATCTTTAAGCTGCTTAATCAAACCATCTCTCTGTTCCCCTAATTCATATAACAGATTATCAAAATCACTTTGCTTCATTTCACTTCTAACAAAAATATATCCTGGAAATAACATTTTTAATGTATTTCCTTTAATATCTCGACGATAGTATTCAATCTTTGGAATAAAAGCATCAAGACCTTTTCTTCTTAGAACTGAACACAACTTATTTTCTTTTGCAACTAATGCAAATAATACATACCAGTTATCTTTCATAACAACTCCTATGTTTTACTTGTAACTTCCAAAGGAACTTTCATTGTTTTACCAAAAACATCACCAATAAAAGCAACTCTTTTATGACGATCAATTTTCTTAATCATTTCCTCTTTACCAACTAATGGTCCATCTTGAACTATTAGCTTAGAATCCACAATAACTCCTATTGAGCGAATTATTAAATGATCATCATTAAATAACGATTCTAAAAGTTCTTTTTCATTATTGGCTAATGATAAAACTTTTTGTTCATCACTTTGCATAATTCTCATCGTAGAATCCATATTCTTTTTCTAAACTTTCAATAATCTGATAAAACTCCTGTGAATTAAATTCACTTTCAATAAAGATATAATTAGGAAACATCGGCACTTCTGCAAATACCTTCTTTCCATCTTTTTTCATTAACTTTTCAATTTTTGGTACAAAAGCAGTCATCTCAGGATGATTATTAAAATAAAGTAAAAGATCATTGATCTTATTATCATTTGCAAAAATAAGATACCAATTCATCATAATCCTCCTTACAATATAAACTAACTTTTGGTCACAAAACTGTCTTATATTAAAGTACTCTACGAACAAAAAAATTCTATAGTTACGTAAGCATTTTATCATTATCGAACAAAAAATGATAGGATAAATTATTAAAATTTGTCGATAAAATCAAATTATCAATTTATTTACCAAATAATTGGTGTTTAAATAAGATATAACTGCTATTTCTAGTCAGTTTTTTGGTCAAAAGAAATTAAATGAAAGAGAGATATAATATATGCCAAGAAGAGGAGAAAATATTTTTAAACGGAAGGATGGTCGCTGGGAAGCCCGTTATGTTAAAGCAATAAGTGTTGATAATAAAAAGATATATGGCAGTGTTTATGCTAGCACATATACTGAAGTAAAACAAAAAAGAAATAATATTTGTAATTCTTTAAACAAAGAAAAAGTAAATAAACAAAATATTAATTATCAGGTCTTAGGATATTATATAGTTGAATGGTTAAATGTATATCGGATTAAATTCAAAGTTCCCACCTATGTTAAATATTATAATAC
>OBVN01000432.1_pt1 | contig 10009 bp, 14 predicted proteins | sample 1476171 | NCBI WGS metagenome assembly OBVN01 (sample SAMEA2580014, study PRJEB22360) | human gut metagenome | biome: human gut; feature: human-associated habitat; material: faeces | place: Denmark | collected 2008/2010
ACGTTGCATAGCTTCCACCGTTTCCAACAACTGTTATTGCCTGTGTAGTTTGTCTTGAAATTGACATGTTAGCAACAAAACTTTGATTCACCACAGAATTGGAAGATGAATTAGAACTATTGCTGCTTGATGAACCTGTAGATCCTTTTTTATTTGTACTGCTTCCTTTACTGGAATTAGAACTAATTTTAGTATTTGCTGTATTTTCTTGAGCTGTCGCTTTATCTCTTAATGTATTGCGAATAGATTTTGTTCCATCTTCATTAGTTACTGTTTCTGTTACAAGTTCTTGATTTACATCTGGAGCTTCTGTTATATTAACTGTTAGTTCTTTAGTAGTTTCATTACTAGAAGTATCCTTAGCAGTAACTTTTAATACATATGTTCCTACTGTGTTACTGTTAACTGCACTGCTGTCGTATCCTACCTCTACAGGCGATAGATCTGTTGCACTAAATAAATTAAGACCTGTAAAATCATATGTTGCTAAATCTGTTCCTTTTACAATATCTATATCACGAAATTCTGTATTTAGCTCTGGAGCTGTAGTATCAGCGACTTTAACTTTTTTAACAAGTGTATTATCATTAAAGGTCATTGTTATCTTATACTCTCCAATTGCTGGATAATCTTTACCATCCTCATATTTAAAATTAGATTTTATGCTTAATCCATTTTTTAATATTTTTTTATCTTCATCATCCATACCTTCTGTATTCAATAATTTCATGCTGTTGACAGAATATTTCTCACCATATTCTAGTTCAATAGCTTTACTATCACTTAGAACAAAATCGGGTAAATTATCTTTTGTTAAAGCATATATACCCAGTGTACTAGCTAAGATTACTGCGAATACACTAATTCCTGCGATAATCTTTTTATTTCTTGTATCTAAATAATTTAATAACATTTTTTTCATTGTGCTTTTTCTCCCTGTCTTACCTTTTCAACATCCTCACTATAGGACTTCTCTATTCCACATAAATAGTCAATCGATACTTTATATAGCAAAGCAAGCTGCATTAGCTTATCGATTGGTGGCACTCGGATTCCTAATTCATATAATGATAATGTAGATCGATTTATGCCTGTTAACTCTTCTACTTCAAACTGTGTTAACTTTCTTTTTATTCTCAACTGCTTTAAGCGTTCTCCTATTTCCATAATGAATGTTCCTCCCGTGCAAATCATATAAAATCTGTTGCTACTTTAGGTAGCATTGCTACAAAGAGAAACAAAAATAGTAGTATTAAAACTAATTCAATTCAATTGTTCTCATCTGTATTCCTCCTGATATTTCCTTTACAATTTAATGATATCAATAAAGAAAAAAGGTTAGGGCACAATTTTTTTTACGTATATAACTGCAATAAAAAAAGCAGTCATTGGTCGAAATACCAATAAATGCTCTCAATTTTTGGATACAATTTTAACTATACTAATTTTAACATATCCTTTGTTTCAAAAAGGCACAATTTTTTTTCAAAAAAGTGAATATTTTTTGAATAATATTCACACTATTTAAAATAAACTGATTTCATCAGTGTTTTTTTTTGTTAAATCATTATATTAGTAATGCAAATACTCATTTTCTACTAAAAATATCTACTAAAAATATTTCTTGGCTATAAAAAAGAGGCAATTTGCCTCTTTTTTTAAGTTATCAATAACAACTTTCCATTAAAACATTATCAATCCAAGTCTTATCGATTGTTTCATACTGCTGTATTTTTCACTTCATTCGAATTATCACACCCAGCAATTGATCCCCCCAACAATTAAAATTGTTAAAACTCTTTTCATTTTTATTCTTCCCCGATTCCATTATAATACAATAAAAATTAACCAAAAAGAAAGAGTGGTGAGAACTCCACTCTTTCTTGTATAAAGGAAAAAAATACAGGTAATCATGCAAGCATCGCTTTTCGACAGACAGTTTTCTAATCCAAAAGTATACTATTATTTAATTGTCTGCATTTATTACCTGCAAACACATCTTAGCATATTTGCATATTAGAGAGGGCACAATTTTTTTTGCATTTTATCTTACAACCATTACTTACAAATATTTAGACACATATAATAAACAGTGATGTAAAAGTATCTTACTCTCTTTGCTTTCTCTATCTGTACACAGTTTCCTTCAGGCACTGGAAGATCATTTATCATTCTTTGAATTTCTTCACACAATTTTCTATAGCACACCACTCTATCTTCTTTTTCCATCAAATTTTCCTCTTTATCATTCATTGTGCTGTTTAATATTATATTCTTATTCAACCACCTGCTCTTTAAAATCATTATTTATATACTCATAGTTTTCCATTTCCAACAGTTTCTCAATTTTTTTATTAATGGACTCATCTGCTCTTTCTTTAACAAAATCAAAAAATGTATAATAACTGTCTTTTAGGTACGATTCACAAAAATTCTTTGCAACTATCATTCGATGAAGTTCTGAAATAGAAATTTCAAATTCATTCAAAATTTCTGTTAAATTCTCTACCCTTCTAAGCTGATGATCGCTTACACTCTTAATCTCTTGATAATTTTTTTTGAATTTAAGTAAAAACTCTTCCGCTCTATCATCATAATTATCTTTATAGTATTTTTCTATCTTTTTTGTCCCGACTTCAACTGTTAAAAGTAAACTTTGTTTGCCGAAAATTAATTCATATTCAAAATCCTCCAACAAAATGTCTATTTCATTTTTCATTTATTTCACCACCGATCTATTAACTGCTTATAGTAAATATATTCACATAAAAAATATACATTATTTGCTGTTATAACTGATGGATATACTGAGCATATAATAGAAACTAAATATATAAAAAGTAAGCCTAGGTCTAATGTGATACATCCCCAGTCAAGTGGACACGGTAAATAATTAAAATTCTGTAAAAGCCATCACATTATATCAATGCTGATGGCTTTTATTATGCCCGATTATAAGTAGATATTATTTTTCCTATTTGTTTTTGATGCTTCGCTTTAATATCTTCCCAGTATTTTATAATTCTTTTATTAATTTTTATCGGATAATTTATTGGATTATTCGATTTTAATGCTTCTTTTCTTTTTTAAAGTATCTTTCATATAAACCTCCGACATAGGACTGTAATCCCTGATTTCTATATTACTATTATACTTTTTAACCCACTGATTTACCATTCTGTGTGAAATGTTGTATTTTGCTGCTAAAGAACGAGATGTTTCACTGCCGTTTAGATATTCTTCTACAACCCTGAGCTTGAATCCTTTTGTATATGATCTGTTATGTTTCTTTACATCGAATGCAGTTTCGCCATGAATCCTATATCTATTAACCCAGTCATATATTGTTGGATTATCACTAATTTTTAAATTAAGTTCTTGGAGTAACTGATTAACACTTTTTTCACCATCTAAATAATCTTTACATACTTTTACTTTTAATTCTTTCGAATATTTAGGTTTTCTTCCCATATAAAATCCCACCTCCATAGATAAGTGAAATTTTAATTATTTCATCTGTCTACTTTAGTGGGATTATATCATAAAATCTAGGCTTTTTTTGATTTAAATTCATGGTAATACCATTCTAAAAAATCATCAAATAAGGCTTGTTCAGCATTTTTTCTAACTTTCAATGCTTCATCAAAATCATGATATCTACCCAAATGGTAAATCTTTTTTTTGAATGTTATAGTTGCTTTCCACATTTTCCGTGATTTGTCATAGGTAACGCCACTATAAGGATTTTTTTTAGATTGCTCCAATGCTTTAATGTCAGTATTATCTATTCTAAATTCATTACGTTTAACGGTTGCTTTTTCTATATTTTTGCTCATCGTTTCTTTTTGTAGGCATCCACAGCTTTTAACTTCACCTCTTGCTAAATTTTTATAACTTACATCAACCATTTTTCCACAGTCACATTTACATGCCCAAATAACTGAACCATTGTATTTATCACGATTTTTTGTTGGTTTTATTGCAGTTAATCGACCATAACGTTCGTTTGTAATATCAATCCGTTTAATAAAATTGTTTTCTTTATTATAGCAACCGCAACTAACTACTTTAGGATTATTTAAGCTATCGGAACGCAGCCACTTTTTATTACCGCAAACAGGACATATTATATAGAAATATGTCCGATTGTTTTCTCGTTTGTAATCTATTATTTTAAATCCTCTAACGGTTGTTCCTACACGGTCTTTAGCCAATATTCTCATATTTATCTCTTATCTCATCAATTACATCTAATTGTAGTTGTACTGCTTCGTCTTCAGTGACGGGATAATTTGTTTTTACGTAGCTTATATAATCATCGTCTATGACATTACTTAGATAATAATCTAGTTCACTGTCATAATCTTCTAAAGAATCTATGTGCGAACTTGGACTTGTTTCAATTTCAACTAAAATATTTTTTAAATTAGTTATAAAAGAATTTCTAACATCCTCAAGATCAATAATATTAGCTACCTCAGTGTCTAAGGCCATTGCAATCTTATATACAGTAGCTGTTGATGCAGAATTTAAGCTTTTTCTATCCTGCTCATAGTCCTGTAACGTTCTAAGGCTAATATCTGCTAATTCCGCTAAATCTCTTTGACTATAAATAGTTTTTTTTTCTCTATAATTTTTAAGTTTACTCATTTTAAATCTCTCCTTTTTTATATTTTATTTTTAAATGTTAGTTAAATCAACGAAATTACCTTTGTTGTTCCAGTATTTGCTCATTCCATTAGTGGTATAATACGCTCTTGTTTTGCCGTAATTTTGCCATAATTTGAATTCAAAGTTGTAACATTCTGCAATATTATAGTAATCCCTTATTTGTTTTTCTTTTTTAGCCATTAGCCAAGCCATCTTTAAGGCAACCTTTAATGTTTTATTCCATTTTCTAATAATAATCCAAGCATTACACATAATTTGTTTTTTATTATATTTCATCGTCGTAACCACCTTTCACCTTACAAATACATTATACGCTAATAAACGTATAATGTCAATAGTTTTGATACGCTTTTTAGCGTATATTTAATTTATGTATCAGGAACAGTAGATTTTTTTACTTATTATAATAAAAAATACAATGCCATAATATGACACTGTATCTTTTAATAATAACTTTCGACATTTCGTATTATACGTTTTTGTTTTTCTATTGCATGCTTGCAGTCTATTATTTTTTCTTCCTTATCCTGTAAATTGGAAAATTCCAAGAATTTTAGTTTTTCTTCCAGCACCTTTAATTTTGTTTTTGCTTCTTGCAGTTTTCTGTCCTTTAAATTCATATTTAACACCTCAAAATATATTATAATTTTTTTCTCACAAAAGTTCGAGTTCATTATCATTTTCTATTTCCTTCTCTAACTCATTTATAGCATTTTTCTCTATATATTCTTTAACAATTTCTTTTGAAAGCTTGTCACCCCTGCTTACTGGAACTAAAAAGTATTTGATCATTTTATCGACTTGTACTTTAACAAATTGACTGCCATCTTCATCACTTTCTATTCCACCTAACAAATCAATAAGATCCATGTATTTATCATAAGATAGAATATTATCTGATATAAAAGTATCTTTTTTACATTCATTCAACATAAAATTGTCATCATAGTTATTATTAAAAATAAGAACTAATCTCTGCGCCTGCTGTTTATAATTATCAGGTAAAAAGATAGAGATTTCATCATCATTAAGATAATCATTAATCTCCTGGACTATTTCTTTTCTTTTTTTATATTTAGAAATATTTTCTCTGATATCTTTCATTTCATGATGAGTAATTCCTAATACACTTTTTAACACAACTGCTAATTTGAAATACTCACTATTTACGACATTTTCCATTTTTACCTCCTTCTGCAAAGTAAAAAAGAGGCAAAATGCCTCTTTTTTAAATTATCATTTCCGTCACATCTTCTTCTAACCAAATTTTTTTGTCATTATTCTCACACAGCTCTAAAGATTCATAACTGTTTTGTAAATTATCTGTATTATTTATTTCAGTGTATTTTTCTTGACAATCCCCTACAATAGAATAATATTCATTCTCACCTATCACAATATGATCAAGGACTTCTATTTCTAAAATGCGCCCTCCCTTGATTAATAAATTTGTCACGTCAATATCCTCCTGACTTGGAGTACAGTCACCAGAAGGATGGTTGTGTATAATCATTACCCTATTTGCTCCTGATAGTAGAGCTGATTTAAAGACACTTTTTGGATCAACTATTCCCATATTTGCACTTCCTATCGAGCATACATGAGCATTAATAATTTTATTTTTACTATTCATATTTAAGGTCATTAAAATTTCTCGATCTAAAAACTTTAATTCATTTGCTAAAACTTCGACAGCATCCAGTGGTGTTCTTATACTCTTTTCACATAAAAACTCTCTTTCCTTAACTAATCTGATTCCAACAACATCAATACTGTTCATTTGCTCTCTTCACCTTTTTTATTCCATTTTCATCTATAACAATCTCCTCATCGTCCTTTATATTATCTATCAGTTCCTTTAAAATACTGTAACTAATTTTTTTCATCCTGTTCTCCTTGTTATAATTCTCTCTCATTTTCATCTTCTTCAGCATAGTTTTCACGAGAGATTGATGTATTTTTCATCAAGTACCTCGATTATATATTCATGCTTCACATTTATTAGCTCCTTCTTTATAAAATAGTACTGTATGTAAAAAAGAGGCAGTTTGCCTCTTTTTACATAACTTAATCATAATTCCATATCTTCATCCTGTTCATTATCAACAGTGATATTAAAATCTAAATTCAAAAGCTGTTTACATAGATCAGTGTATATGTCCTGCTCATTTAAACAGGTTTCCAACAGGTACGTCCTGTCTCTGTCATATTCTTTTAATCCACGTAAATAATACGGCTTGTCCCTATCAAGAATAATAAAAGGAACAATATTATTTTTTAAACATTCCTTGAACATGATCGCACGCCCAACACGACCATTGCCATCACCAAACGGATGAATTCTCTCAAAGCGTAAATGGAAGTCAACAATATCTTCCAATGTTACTTTGCCTAGCCTGTTATACTCTTCAATGAGTACGTCTATATCTCTTTCAACTTCGTCTGGTTTTGAGGTTTTAATAACATTTACCAGTCCAATTACATTGGGATGGATTTTAAATCCTCCTACATTATATCTGGGATTTGATTCATCAGAAGTTCCCTTTTTTAGAATTTTATTCATTTCAATAATCATATCTTTATTTAACCTATCATCAATATGATCCAAGATGAAATCAAAGAGTTTAAAATGATTTACTGTTTCTGTAATATCATCTACTCTGACTACCTCATCGTCTTTATCAGGAAAAAAAGAATTAGTTTCAAATATCATTTCAGTCTGTTCTTCTGTTAATCGACTTCCTTCTATTTTATTTGAATTATATGCAAACAATACCTGTGAAACATGATAAATGTTACCAGGAAATTTTGATTGTTTTTGTTCTATAAGTTCCTTTTTTAATTTTTCTATATCTGTCATTTCCAATCTCCTATACTTATGTTATAAGTATATCACTTTAAACATAAAATGTAACACAAATTGATTATTCCTATAAAAAAGACAAAATATATCTTTTCCTACATCTCCATGTTATCATTGCTTTCTCTATCTTCTAATTCTGACTGTTCCCTTAAAATTCTATTTTCTTCATAATAAACAGTTACACGTAAAAGGTCGTTTAAATCCTTAATTTTAAGATTTGGTTTTCCATCATAGCCGTATGTTTTTATTTCTAGTGAAACTGTATTACCATTATCGTTGAACACCCCTTCATTGTCATACCATTTCTTTATTTTATTACTCGCTATCACACCAGCATCATCTAAATCTGGCATAATTTCTATTTCTTCTAAATTTTTTAGAGCAGGATTATTCTTTAAATTATATTTAAGTGTGTTAAGCATCGTACCTACTCCGCTGCACATTAATACATGAGCAGTTAGATTGTTTCTATTTAGAGAAATATAGCTAAGTCCATCAATTACGCTTTCTGTAACTACAATTTTTTTTATTCCTTCAAAATTCTGATAAAATAGCCCGTTATTTTTAAATGATCCTTTACAGTCTATATGAAATTTTGAATTGCCCGTACCTCTGCGGATTGCAAAAACTGGTTTTTTTTCTTTTATATTATTTACATCATATCCAACAAATACCACATTGTGATATATATCTTCATATACAATGCCATCCTCTATTAGTTTGCTAACAAGTGAATCGCTTAGTTTTCTTTCATTGGTCAGATAATGAATTGCTCTCTCATTATTATCGTTTTTTTGTGTTAATACAAGTCCTTGGCTGATATGACTTTCGTCCATAGAAAAATCATACAAATACTGCTCAATTTCATTTGGATTTCTTGAATAAAAGTACTCTAAAAGTATATTAATTGCATCATATGTTGAAGTATTAGTGTATTCACTGTAAAACTCAATTACATTTAAAGGTACTGACCCGCAACGAGCATTCCAGTATACTTTGTTTTTTAAAATATCAAATACCATCGAACTATGTTCAACTGGTTTAAGATATCGTTGACTTCTACTGCTTTTATGAACAGTAAGATTAAAAACATTTGTTGCAACTTCTATACATGTAAGCTCCTTGAGCATTTCACTTACGATAGTTTTACGGTATTCTTTTTCAGAATTGCTTAATATTTTTACATTAGTCATTTTTATTCACTCCTATAAATATAAAAAGAGGCAAATTGCCTCTTTTTATATAATTCCATTTTGTTACATACTTTCTTTAATAACTTTAACTATATTTTCTATAATTCTCTTTCATCTACAAATTCATCTTCTGTATATCTAAAATGCGTTTCGAATTCATCACTTAAATATGATTTTCGAATTTCATGATTCAATGTTTGAAGGTGATTAGGATAATGTTCATATATATCCAGCAACATTTCCCTATTTTCTATGATAAGTGCCTTTTCATCTGAATTTATTCTTAGGTTATCAATAAAATCATACAAAGCGCTCCACCTATATCCATGATGGAATTTTTCAGACTCTTCTGGATGTTCAATAATAATCCGCTCTATGCCAGTTTTATTATTCTTTTCAAAAAAGCTTTCGAAACAATACTGCTCATCTAGAGTAACAAATAAGCCTAATAAACATTTAAAATTATCATCATTTAACAGTTTCTTAAATTCAGTACCAATATTTTTTTCCTGCTTCAAAGACAATTTAATATTATTCTTTTTGAGATACTCCTTAAAATAATTATTTATTGCACTATCAAAATCTTCTTGAGATGCAAGCTTTGTATATTTATCTTTTCCCAATTTCACGTTTATAAATTCCATATTTGCTTTGTTTCTGTAATAATCGTTGATCCAGTCGTGACATCCTAATTGTTCCATGATTTTTACTGGTAAAACAATTTGAGAATTAATATATATTTTTATAGGGCTAAAAATTCTTGACATTAATAAATTATTAGGATTTTCAATTGCTGGCGTAACCGCAGTCGCTCCATCTGTTAAAGCCCTATAAATATGGCAGTATATATTTTTCTCTAATAATTCTTTATATGAATCATAATAACTGGTAAATTCGCATTCACCATACTCATCATAATTGGGTGATACAATAGTATGAAGCTCAATTTTAAATTTCTGATTGTCCATTGTTTCTTCAATCCAGCACTCTAAGAAAATATCATGCTTTTTAAACATACTGCTGTTATTTCTGCTGTAGAAATCGTTTGCGATTTTTTTTGCCTCCTTTTCGGTTAATATGTTTGTCATTTTTTTGAATTTGAACATTTCTTTTATTTCCTTCTTTCTTTGTTAAAATATAAAAAAGAGGCAATTTGCCTCTTTTAAGATTTGCTATAACACAATTCTCCTTTATTGCATAATTTTAACTATACTAATCTTAGCATATCCTTTGTTTCAAAAAGGCACAATTTTTTTTCAAAAAAGTGAACATTTTTTGAATA
>OBVN01000437.1_pt1 | contig 9871 bp, 9 predicted proteins | sample 1476171 | NCBI WGS metagenome assembly OBVN01 (sample SAMEA2580014, study PRJEB22360) | human gut metagenome | biome: human gut; feature: human-associated habitat; material: faeces | place: Denmark | collected 2008/2010
AACCCAATCACCTATACTGATTTTCTCGTATTCCGGACAAATAAAATGATAAGGCTTGCTGTTGATATTGATTTTTCTAGAAACACCTCCAGCGAGCCTTACAACAGCTATCTGAAGCTCAGTTGTTTCAATATTAATTCTAATACCATTTCTTTCACCTTATTATTAGTATATCAGCTTATAAAATCAAAAAACACGACAAAAAAATACTATATCCATATATTTTTTAACTCAAAGTAAGATAAATATATATTATACAGTTCACAGAACAAAAAATATAGAAATAAGCCTTTAAATAAAATCAATCAAATTTAAAATTGAATGATAAACATCTGATACACGCTAAATACATATAATCCGCGTGGAGCGACACAATACAACAATTTCAAATTAAATTATTACAAAAAAAGAGTAACGAACATATAGTTCATCACTCCCCACAGATGGAATATTTGGATTAGAGCATTACCCACGCCTTCCTACAGTACAATTCTATTCTACATTTTTTTTGAATAATATTTCAATATTTTTTCAAATTTTATTGCATCTATTCTTTACTTCTGTAATTAGTCCGGTTAAACACTGTACCTGTTCATAACGCAGACTTTCTCAGTACAATTGTTCTTTTAAATGATTATTTACATTTTTAGCTCTAAATAAATCATATGATTTATAAGCAGCTATAGGATAATATATTCGTTATCACAACTACGAAAGAAAAAAATTTAAAAAGAAAAGGATTAACACCTTTAGACTATAGGCCTCAATCCTTATCCATATCAATTTAATTTTAAATGAAACTTAATGATTCAAAACACTTAAAGCCTTTTTATTAAGTTAAAATAAGATTGCTATGTGCTAGTATAGTGTATGTAATTTATAAACTACAATTTTAAATATTAGATCCCAATGTAACTTTGACAACACCACCAGAAAAAGCTTCATACTGTTTTGCCATATTTCTTGCAATTAAGAAAACAATAAAAACAGCCATGAGATTAATTGTTCCGTTACTTACAGGAGATAAAACTGCTTGAAAATCATCTAAATCAGGAATTATTTTAACAAGAAATTGACCAATAAATCCTGATGAACTTAATAAAACAACATTAATACAAACAACAATTGATCCTACAAATGTAAGAGGGAATATTTGAACAAAAGCATCCCGAATAGCAATAAGCCCTTTAATACTATTAAGCTTTGTTGCAAAGGGCATAAAATATCTTTCAAAAAAACTATTTAAAGCTTGCATACTTACTTCCTCCTTTTCACCAAGTCATTCATTTAAAAAGAGTCATACAAATATTGTATAAAATGGAGTGCACTATTTGATTTAAAATTACCTGATCAGTTCTATTATAAATCGCCTTATATCCTCCCCTCTCTTTACTTAAATTATAGATAATACAATTTTTTTAATCAAAATAGTTTCCTTAAATGGAAACTATTTTTTGCCAGTACTATCTAGATAGGTATTAAAAAATCTTGATGATTCAAAATAAAGAACATTTCAATCTTTAAATCATTAAATATAATTTTCACCAGTTTAAGCCGATTCATGCATATATTCAGAAATCAAAAAATAGTTTTCATTAATTATTTTTATCTCAATTAAAATATATAAAAAAGAAGAGATTTTCTCTCTTCTAATAATAGTTCAACATTTTAAAATATGTTTTATTCATCATTTCTTCTACTAGTGATTCTTTTTGAAACCCTTTATTCACATAAGTCTCCATTTCTAAAAACATAGATTTATTTTTTAGATTCTCAACTTTCATAGAATGTATATCAATACCATATTTATCAAAAACTTCACGAATATCTTTCAATGCATAATCTTCATAATAGATTTCCATTTGTATGTTTTGATTATTTTGTGTGACCTTTAAAAAGAACCCCCTATGAAACAATATCTGTAATCCTATCAAAATAATTGTTGTTATAATTCCGATATCATATAATCCTGCACCAATACACATTCCTACTCCAGATGTTGCCCACATTCCAGCAGCAGTTGTTAAACCTGAAACATTACCATTCTTTACAAAAATAACGCCTGCGCCCAAAAAACCAACGCCGCTTACGATTTGGGCAGCTATACGAGAACCATCTATTTCATTTATGTCTATAAAACCATATTTTGATACTAACATTATTAGAGCAGACCTCAAAGCAAGGATAGCATGTGTACGCACCCCCGCCCCCTTATTTCGACTACTTCGTTCATAGCCAATCAAACAGCCGCAAAATGCAGCAATCATAATTCTTATAACCCATATTCCATGATTTACTATATAGAATTTAATATCAAATGGCAAAATTCCCACCACCTATTCACAATATATTTCTTTCAATCTTCTTCTTTTTTCGTTATCAAAATTATATTCTTGTAATAAAAATTCATCATAACTTCTATATTTAACCCGAATTGATTGAATCATTATTTCAATCAATTCTCTTTGAACATATAATAAGGGTCTACATTCCTCCCTTAATTTCTCAGGAATTTGTAGCTGCTGACATAATTCATCATTACTTTCTTTTAAATAAATATTGGATAACAAGTATTCTTGGATTGCATCTTCTTCACTCATTCCTAGAGCAATCATAATCAAAAAGCCGGCAACTCCAGTCCTATCTTTTCCAGCAGTACAGTGAAAATAAACATAGCCATCATTTCTTAATAACACTTCGAACAAGCGATGATACGCAGGATTATTAAAAGCCATCTCTTTATATCCTGCTTTGATATAAGACATTAGATAGTTGTATTTTTCTTTAGTCATCTCTCCTTGCAGCATAGTACCAAAATCAAAACCATATTGATCATGCGATTGCATTTTAAGAGCACTGATACGTTCATATAAAATATTTTCATGCTGCTTATCCGGTGCTAAGCTTGCTTCAGCTTCATCTCTAAAATCAAGAATATATTTTATTTTTAAATGATCAACAAAATGATTTTGTTCTTTTATAGTTAATTTATCTAAAGCACCACCCCTAAAAATCATGTAGGGTTTTATTACAAAACCATCTTGAGAGCTATATCCCTTAATATCTCTAAAATTTTTAATATTAACTATTCGCATCTTATCTACCCATTTCCTCTTTCAATTCATCAAATTGCTCTTTAGTTAATCCAAAATCACCAATTGCAGTTAAATGGATATTATGGAAATCACTGCCACCACTTCTTATAAGATGAAATCTATTTGCAAGTTCCTGTGTTAAAGAATAATCTTCAGATTCCATACTAGGATGTGATATTTCAATTCCCTGTAAGCCATAGCTGACATATTTTTCAATTTCATCATAATTTTTATATTCACAAGGATGGGCAATAATAGCAATTCCTCCATCCTCACGAATTGCCTTTATCCCCTCTTTAATATCGATATATCCCATTTTAGAGTCTACATCTAGCGAAGTCTCGCTCATAAACAATTCTCGATACTTATTAATATCATTATACTCAGGATACTTATGAACAATCGCCAAGAATAAATGCATTTTGAAGACAATATTATACGGAGCGTATTCTTTAGCGTCTTCGTAAGTAATATTTAAGCCCTTTTGATTTAATATTTTAATAAGTTCATGATGATACTCATCCCTACATTGTAAAGTCTTTTGACATAGTTTTTCAACATGATACGGATGGTTATTTAACGCCAAACCAACAACATGCACCTTTTTGTGTACATCGTAGTCATAACAGCTCATTTCAACCCCACGAATTGTTTCTAAACCATTTTGCCGGCATACCTTTTGCACTTCTTCGAAATGAAAAACAGTATCATGATCAGTAATTGCAATCACTTTAATTCCTTTTTCCTTAGCTAATTTGATCGTTTCTTCAATAGAATGAATACCATCACTATAAGCAGTGTGAACATGTAAATCTGCATACACCATATTATCACATCCTTAAATAATAGTTAAAACTGGATCAGTTTTTGTTACTTTTTTCAATTTTGTTGGAATAACTTCTAAATAATCATTAGAGTTTGTTACAACAACCATAGTTGTATAGTCTAAGCCCGCTTCTTTAATCATTTTTAAGTCAAATTCTAATAACAATGACCCCGCTTTTACATACTCACCTTTTTCAACATATTGAATAAATGGTTTTCCTTCTAATTTAACGGTATCAATTCCAACATGAATTAGAATTTCAGAGCCATTTTCAGTTGTTAAGCCAATTGCATGTTTTGTTTCAAAAGTTGCACTTATAATCCCATTAGCAGGAGCATAGATTTTTCCTTCTACAGGAATAATAGCAACCCCCTTCCCTAAAACTTCTTTTGAAAACATTTCATCGTTAACTTCGTTTAATGGAACAATCTTCCCTTTAACAGGACAATTCACTTGATTTAATTTATTATCATCGTGTTTTACTTCACTTTCTTTCGGATCATCAAAACCAATAACTAAAGTTGCAATAAACGTTACAACAGCTGAAATAATCATAGTAATAATAGCATTCATAAGATTATTAGGGTTGTTCCCCCCTACCCACATTGGTAAATTAATAATGCTAGGAGTCATGAAAGCAAATGCTTTTAATCCACAAAAACCAGCATATAATCCTCCAGTAAAACTTCCAATCATAACTGCATACATAGGCTTTTTCAAACGAATTGACACACCATAGATACATGGCTCTGTAATTCCTGCAAAGAAAGCAGTAAATCCGGCAGATAAGCAGGTATTCCTAAAATCTCTATTTTTTGTTTTAACCGCACAAGCAAAAGCAGCAGCACCTTGCGCCATGTTCGCTGTTAAAGTTAAAGTTCTTGAAAATGGGTCATATCCTGATTGTGATAAAATCTGAATTCCTGCAATTGCTAGAGTAGCATGCATACCCGTTGCAACCATCCATGGATAAATAATACACATAATTGCAATAGCAAACATTCCAAATGTATCATAGCACCATAACAATGCATTACCCAAATAAATTGAAATAATCCCCATAGCTGGCGCTAATACAACAAATGCTAACGGTGTCATAATCAGCAATGTAAATAACGGTGTTAACATCCCTCTAACCAATTCTGGCAATACTTTATTCAATCCAAATTCTACTTTGCTCATAACAAAAACAATTAAAATAGCTGGAATTAAAGTTGATGTATACGGCATTCCATATAAAGGTAAGAAACCAAACATATCTCCAATAAATTTTGGATCAGTCGCTGAAACAATACCACTCCATTGTGGATGAACCAGCGCACAGCCAAGTAAAGCTGCCATATACATATTACATTTAAAATGCTTTGCAGCTGCCACTGCGGTAAATACCGGCAAGAAAGTAAAGCCAGCATCAAATACAAAATTAAATACATAATAAGTCATTGATGTTTCGGCATTTGCCCATCCCATCATTGATACAAATAATAAAATACATTTCCCCAGCCCTGTTCCTACTAAAATAGGAATAATTGGACCGACGCAGCCAATAATTACAGAAAAAATAGAATTAAAAATTCCTTTTTTTTCTTTTTTGTTTCCAAAATTTTCATCTTCTTTAATATTTGCAATCTGGCATACATCAAGATACACATCATGAACATGTGTACCAATAACAACCTGATATTGACCGCCTTTCTTGATTAATGACAAAACTCCATCAATTGCTTCAATTTTTTGATCATTTGCTTTTGATTCATCCTTTAAAGTAAATCTCAAACGCGTCATACAATGCTGCAAAGTTACAATATTATTACTCCCTCCTACAGCTTCAATAATGTTTTTTGAAAGTTTTTCATATTTCATTCTCTTTTCCTCCATTCTTTTGAAAACTTCAAAATGTGAAGGTTTGGCCAACTTAATGTTACCATCCAACAAATATCTATTTGCAAATTATTTTTTAGAAATAATTTTTGCAACATGAATCGTAAGATATAAAACTTCCTCATCATTTAATTCATAATGATAAGTCTTTTCAATATGCGATTGTATTTTTGAAGTACAAAGATATGACTCAACATATTTTTCCTTCATAATTTCAAGCAAGTCATTATTTAAGGTTATATCTTCCACTTGCTTTATTTTATTAAAAACACGTAATCCAAAAAATTTTAAATGTGTTACAAATCTATGATAAGATAAAGAATCTTCATCCAACTCTAATTTAAAATAATCTTTTACAATACCAATAATCTCTAATATGAAATTTGTCATTTCATAAATATCACTGATATTTCTACCAACCTCACTACTCACTATATGTAATGCTAAAAATGCCGCTTCATCCTCTTCCATGTTTATTCCATATTTTTCTTTAATAAGTTTTAAAGTTAATAAACCTAACTCAAATTCCTTAGGATAGAAATTCTTAATTTCAAATAACATATGATTTTTTAAATAAACGCCTTCTTTATACCGCTCTATGCTTGTATGAATATGATCTGTTAAACTGATATAAAGAGAATCATCGACTTCTAAGTCTACTTTTGCTTCTTTGATAACACAATCAGATATCTCCATATATTCGAGAGGAATATCCTTTAACATATTAATCATTTTTCTTTGACTTGGTTTTAAACTTACTTCAAAAGTTTTATTGATCTTATTCATATCAATATTATCACCGGCTTGTTTTCCATAAGCCAAGCCTTTCCCCATAACAATAATTTCCTCCATTTGATAGTTAGTTGTAATAACAACATTATTATTTAAAATTTTCTTTATAATCATATTCATTCACCCCTGTATAAATATAAAAAACCTGCCACAGAAAAATATCTGTAAACAGGTTTAGTAAGGAATTCATCAAGATCATGCTCATCACCTAGAAAAGTAATATCCTCGCTTTCCTTAAATAACTGAACAATTTTTAAAAGCGTTGCTAAATCAAGATTCTCTTTTGTTGCAACAAGATTATCAAGACACTGTTGAAAAAGATATTCACTGATTTCTTCATTACTTTTAAAAAGAATATTCTGTGATAAAAATACTTTCAAATTATAATCTAAGAGTGTTGTTTGAGTTGATAATAGGGTTCTAAATTGCTGATAATTTTCAAAACTATATTTTTTTATAAATCTTGAAATACTTGCCTTAGATACATTCGCCTCTCGAGCTAATTCATTAATAGAAGGGAATGTTTTTTTTCCAATATACTTAAATACATTTTGAATAATATTATAATCATTACTATTAACAGCTTCGCTGTTACATCTTTGAATAAAGGTTAAGAAACTTTCTAGTATTTCCTCATCCATTTTTATCAGCTCCTTTCCCTATATTATAACATCTTGATAATATAAAAGAATATGAGTCTTCAAAATATTAGACTCATATCAATTAAAATACTTTTTCTTTATTACAACTATTGCTCCCCCACTTAACAAAATAAATAGACAATAAACTTCAAACAGCGAAGGATCATCCGTCTTAGGTGCCAGCACAACAGTATGTGATGATTGTTTAGTTATCTAATCATTCTCTACTATATCTAGAACATTAGTATCAGCAGTAATATTAAACATTGTAGCTGCTTGTCCCTCATTTGCGATTATTACTAATATATGTTCTCCAATTGTTAATGTTGAAATAAGTTCTTTTGGTAAAATAATGGTTATTAGATCACCAGAAACAGTATACTTTGATCTATCAATTTCTTGATCATCAATTATGAGCATTTTGAATAATGACGATGGTATGTCAGTCTTTATTTTAAGTTCTTCTCCCTGTTTAATATTTTTATTAGCTCCATCTGTTATACAATATTCAATATTTTCTTGATTCCATAGGATATCTTTAGCAAATGTTGTAAAAGCTCCGCGCCACGTATTCCAGTCATGTCCCCCATTTTGTATTTCAAAAGTATAATCAATATTTTCAGCATCTAATTTAGGTAACATAAAATCTAAGATAGAGGCCTTAAAAAAAGAATTAATCAACCCAAAATCAACTGTTCCTGCCGAAAGATAGATTTTCTTTGTCTGTAATTTTGAAATAAGTTCGTCTGTAAATACTTCATCATCAATTTGAACAGCTGCTGAAATAATACCAAAATATCCAAAACTATCAGGTGCAATTTCCATTACTGTACTTGCCGCAACACCACCAGCTGACAATCCAGCATAAGCTCGATCCTTAGGATCAGTTGAAACCTTATAATTCTTTTCAATAAAAGGAATTACATTATTAACAACATCTTGAGCCAATATGACATTCGATTTAATATCAAATCCTGTCCCGCTAAAATGTGAATTATTTAATGTCACGATTATACTATCAGCTAGTTCTCCTTCAGCAATTAGATTATCAACAATATTACCTGCTGATCCTAATTGACACCATTCAGTTTCGTTGCCCTCATTACCATGTGCTAAATAAATCGTTTTATAGTTATTCCCTAAACTATACCATTCGGTAAATAAATCCCAAGACAATTTTCAGTTCCATCATAAGCGATGTATGTATCGTATTGATAAGAACCCATATTATCATTTCTTGGATAAATATAAGATTGACCCGCTAATGCATCTGAACTATTTCCAACATAAAAATAGGACCAAGTAGCATCATGATTATTAATTTCATTCTTTTTTGAAGGATTAACAGGATCCTGCACAACTACTGCAGATCCATCACTATAAGTTACAAAATATCCATAAAAATATTCTGTTGCTGGTAATGGTAAGGTGACAGAATATAAATTTTCATCTTTTACCATATCATAGAGAATATAGTTTCCATTATAATTAAACTCAGTTCGTTCAGTATTTCCGCATCCTCCAGTAGGATACATTCCCTGCTCATATTCATAAGCCGAATACCACCTTATTCCATCATTGCTTGCCCCGTTTTCTTGATACCAGGGAGCTTCAGAACTCTTAATAAATTGGAAGCCTCCTTGTAATTGGATATTTTCAACATTTTCCCCTAATTTTGTACTGTCAACAACAAAGGTTACTTGATACTTTGCCTCACTAAGGCCGGTTGTGTTATCAGTAATAGTTATTCCCTCATTAACAGCATGTACATTACTCATTGAGTATACACCCAAAGATAACAATAGTGTAAAACAAATTCCTATCTGCAAAATCCATCTTTTTACTTGTCTCATATTTCTTCCTCCTAAACCAAGAATAACAAACCAACCACTTTCTGTATACGTTTACAAACGAAACTTAGTTACAGAAAATGAAACTAATATTCTTGCATAACCGCAAATCATCAGAAATTATAACTATATAAAATAAAGATCACTTCCTTATTGTAAGGAAGATACTTTCTTGTTAATATATTGATTATGTAGTTTTCAACAAGTTATTAATTCAAATTAATTCTGAAAAGGAGGTTTCAATGAACTACTTTGAGTATAGCTATTCCACTAGCAGCACTACAACTATTTTTATATTTATTTTCATCCTCTTAAATATAATTGCACGATGGCGTTTATTCACTAAAGCTAGACGTTGGGGAATCAGTGCTTTTATTCCAATTTATAGTGATATTGCATTATGTCGAATTGTAAAACTTTCACCACTTTGGCTTCTATTTCTTTTAATTCCCCTTATTAATATGTACTTTATTATCTTTTATCACATTGTTATTAGTTTTAAACTTTCTTTTGCATTTGGAAAAGGCATAATGTTCGGACTTGGCTTGTTAGTTTTCAACCCACTGTTCATTTTAATATTAGGGTTTGGGAATTGTGAATATCGTTACTAATAAAAATAGATATAGTTATCATTTGTAAACACAAAAATTAATAGAACTATCAACTTAAATAAATATCAAAATTAATTTGCATATTTTTTCAAAAAAATGTAAAGAGACTCTAAAAATAATTTTGATTGACCATCAGACACATGGTGAAAAATAAGACTTGGATAAATCCAAAATT
>OBVN01000440.1_pt1 | contig 9857 bp, 7 predicted proteins | sample 1476171 | NCBI WGS metagenome assembly OBVN01 (sample SAMEA2580014, study PRJEB22360) | human gut metagenome | biome: human gut; feature: human-associated habitat; material: faeces | place: Denmark | collected 2008/2010
TATTGTGTGGTACTGCATTAACAACATACCTAACAATAAAAATGATGCCGAAGGCAGAAATATCAAGGGTAAATACGTTAATTTATACTTATTTTTGTTTGCTTACTATTAAGATAAGTAAACAAATAAAAATAAGCGATAAGCTGAACGCTTTTATCTCTCGTTTAAAATGGCAGGCAATTTGCCTGCCTTATAATACTTATTTCGCTGCAGAGAATGCTTGCTCTAAGTCAGCTAAAATATCTTGGATATTTTCAATACCGCAAGAAAGACGAATAAGTCCTGCAAAAATACCGGCTTTTTCTAACTCAGCTTCACTTAATTGGCGATGCGTTGAAGTCGCTGGATGTAACGCACAAGTACGAATATCGGCTACGTGTACTTCACGTGAGGTCATTTGTAACGCGTTTAACCATTTTGCCGCGGTTTCTTTGCCACCTTTAATCTCAAAGGAAATGACACCACACAAACCGTTAGGTAAATATTTTTGTTTGAGTGCATAGTCTGGTGAGCTCGATAAGCCAGGGTAATTCACTTTAGCGACTTGTGGATGTTTTTCTAAAAACTCGGCTACGGCCTGTGCATTTTCATAATGACGTTGCATACGAAGTGCAAGGGTTTCCATACCTACATTCAATAAGAAACTATTTTGTGGGGCAGGCGCTGCACCTAAATCACGCATTAATTGAACACGCGCTTTGACAATATAAGCTGCAGGACCAAAGGTTTCTGTATAAACTAAACCGTGATAAGTTTGGTCTGGAGTGCTTAGTTGCGGATATTTACCGTTATTCCAATTAAAGTTACCACCGTCTGTAATTGCACCACCAAGGGCAATAGCATGACCATCTAAATATTTAGATGTGCTGTGAATGACCACATTTGCGCCAAATTCGATTGGGCGACAAAAATATGGCGTTGCAAAGGTGTTATCAACTAATAATGGCGCCTCCGCAGCTTTTGCTAAGGCAGCAAATTTTTCAATATCTAATACTCGTAAAGCAGGGTTAGCAATAGTTTCAGCAAAGACCGCTTTTGTATTTGGACGAATTGCTTTTTTGAGCTCTTCAAGCGGTAAGTCTTGATCTACAAAAGTCACTTCAATACCCATTTTTTTGAATGTGTGGGCAAATAAATTATAGGAACCGCCATACACATAAGAAGAGGAAATGAAGTGATCGCCGGCTTCTAAAATATTCAACATTGCATAGAAAACAGCAGATTGGCCTGAGGCAGTACACATTGTTGCGACGCCACCTTCAAGTGCGGTAATTTTTTCTTCCGCTGCATTAGTTGTTGGGTTTGCTAGGCGAGTATAGAAATAACCTGCAGCTTGTAAATCAAATAACTTACCAATTTCTTCTGCAGAATCGTAGGTATAAGTTGTGCTTTGCACGATAGGTTGAACACGTGGCTCACCGTTTTTAGGGCTATAGCCAGTATGGAGGCATTTCGTTTCGAATTTCATTGTTTTTTCCTTTAGTTGTGTTTGTTTTGGGGATAAAGTGCGGTCGTTTTTTATAAAATTTTATGCACTTGGAGTTTAGCAATGAGGTTCAACAGCGATATAAATTTCTACCAAACCATCAGGGTAGTATTTTTCAAAATCTACCGAATAAGCCCGCTTAAGTAAACCTTGTTGTTCTTTTTTCCAGATCAGTTGCCATGTTTGATAAATTTCATCTACTTTGCAACGAAAAACTTCGTAGAAATTCAAATCTTCAATTTCAATCACCGGGATATCTGTCTTTAATACTACTTCACTTGCAATCGCAAAATCATAGTCTGCTTGGTAATTCGTAGCATAATTAAAATAAATGCCATAACAACAGTGACCTTGTGGTAGTTTATCGAGATTGTTTTGCCAAAGGGTTGAGATTATCTCATCTGCTATGTTGTTATTTAAGCGTTGTTGTACGATTGGGTAGAGTTTTAACGCCATTTATCCTCCGGGTTTACTTTTCCTGACTTCACTTTTTTAAATAAAGTCAGGAAAAACGGCATTTAATGAATATGCCAAAAGGGCGTATTGCTACGCCCTTTAATTTTGGTTCAAGTGAAATTATTTGTTATCTTTCACTTCTTCAAACTCAGCATCAACAACATCATCATTTGGTTTGCTGTTGCTTTGAGCTTGTTGTGCATCAGCTTGTGGTTGTGCAGCTTGAGCAAGTTTTTGAGCAACTTCTGCAAGCGCTTGAAGTTTAGCTTCGATTACTGCTTTATCTTCGCCTTTCGCTGCAGTTTCTAAATCGCTTAATGCGCTTTCAATTGCTGCACGATCTTCAGCTGGAACTTTATCACCCGCTTCTTCTAATTGTTTACGTGTAGCGTGTACAAGATGATCTGCTTGGTTGCGAGCTTGTACTAATTCTTCAAATTTACGGTCAGCTTCAGCGTTTGCTTCTGCATCACGAACCATTTGTTGAATTTCTTCATCACTTAAACCAGAAGAGGCTTTGATGGTGATTTGTTGTTCTTTACCTGTGCCTTTATCTTTCGCAGAAACGTGGATAATACCGTCAGCGTCGATATCGAAGGTTACTTCAATTTGTGGCATACCGCGTGGAGCTGGGTTGATGCCTTCAAGGTTGAATTGACCTAAAGATTTATTCGCTGATGCTTGTTTACGTTCACCTTGTAACACGTGAATGGTTACTGCACTTTGGTTATCTTCTGCTGTTGAGAACACTTGCGATTTTTTAGTTGGAATCGTCGTGTTTTTCTCAATTAAGGTAGTCATCACGCCACCCATGGTTTCGATACCTAAAGATAACGGCGTTACGTCTAACAATAATACATCAGTTACATCACCCGCTAATACACCACCTTGAACTGCTGCACCGATAGCAACGGCTTCATCAGGGTTCACATCTTTACGAGGTGCTTTACCGAAGAATTCTTCTACTTTTTGTTGTACTAATGGCATACGGGTTTGACCGCCCACTAAGATAACATCATCAATTTGTGATGCACTTAAGCCAGCATCGTTTAATGCAACTTTTACAGGTTCAAGTGATTTCGCCACTAAATCTTCTACTAAAGATTCTAATTTAGCACGAGTTAATTTAATGTTTAAATGTTTAGGACCTGTAGCATCTGCAGTGATGTAAGGTAAGTTCACATCAGTTTGTTGTGCAGAAGAAAGTTCAATTTTCGCTTTTTCACCTGCTTCTTTTAAACGTTGCATTGCAAGTGGGTCATTACGTAAATCAACGCCTTGTTCTTTTTTGAACTCATCCACTAAGTAGTTGATTACACGGTTATCGAAGTCTTCACCACCTAAGTGAGTATCACCGTTGGTTGCTAATACTTCGAAGGTTTTTTCGCCGCCTACTTCATCAATTTCAATGATAGATAAGTCGAATGTACCACCACCTAAGTCATAAACAGCGATAGTTTTGTTGCCTTGACCTTTATCTAAACCATAAGCTAATGCTGCAGCTGTAGGTTCGTTGATAATACGTTTAACTTCTAAGCCTGCGATACGACCTGCATCTTTTGTTGCTTGACGTTGAGCGTCGTTAAAGTATGCAGGAACAGTGATTACTGCTTCAGTCACTGGCTCACCTAAGAAGTCTTCTGCAGTTTTCTTCATTTTTTTCAATACTTCTGCAGAAATTTGTGGCGGTGCAAGTTTGTCACCTTTTACATTTACCCATGCATCACCATTGTCTGCTTTAGTGATTTCAAATGGCATAATGTCGATATCACGTTTTACTTCAGCATCATCAAAACGACGACCAATTAAACGTTTGATTGCGAATAATGTATTTTTCGGGTTGGTCACCGCTTGGCGTTTTGCTGGTTGACCCACTAAAATTTCGTTATCATTTGTATAAGCAATAATTGACGGAGTAGTGCGATCACCTTCTGCGTTTTCAATTACGCGTGGTTTATCGCCATCCATTACTGCCACACAAGAGTTTGTTGTACCTAAGTCAATACCAATAATTTTTCCCATTTTGTTACTCCTAAGTAAAATTTTTAATTCGTTGTAAATCATTACGATGAATAAGATGTGGATACTTTTCCGCATTTCAAGAGGCAAGATTTAAATTTTTTCTTCCTTTTAAAGTGCGGTCATTTCCGTTCTTGTTTCACAAAATAAGTCCAGCTGAACAAAGTTCAAGGGGGAAATACAAAATTATTTTGAAAAAATAAGAAAAAATTTGTGTTTTGTGGTAAATTGTCGACAATTTTAATCATCTATTAATTTAACAAAGGAATCGAAATGAAAAAATCAGTCGTAGCATTAGGTGTGATTGTGGCTCTCGGTGCGGTAGGTGTCGGTGGGGCTTGGTTTACCGGGGAAAAAGCACAAACTGAATATTTACGCCAAATTGAATTAGCAAATAAACAAGCTCAAGCTTTAGGCTTATCTGATTCATTTAAAGTTGTTTATCAAAATAAACAGTTTGAACGCGGTTTCTTTACCTCTCAAGTAGAAGATGAAGTGGTTATTTCTTTACCTAAAGAAGGGAAAGTATTCACTATTCCATTTTCAACAAAACTTTATCATGGTCCATTCCCACTCGATCAATTAACCAAATTTAATTTCATGCCAGTAATGTTTTCAGCACAAGGTGTGATTGGTAAAAATGAAACAACCCAACCTTTATTTGATTTGCTTAAATCGGATAAACCTGTTCAATATCAAGCCTCTACTAGCTATAGCTTAGCAACAAAAGGTAAAGTTGAACTAGCCGCAGGGGAAGTGACTGATCCAAATTCTCCACAAAATAAATTGGCTTGGTCAAATATCAACATTGGTTTTGATGTTGATAAAGATCTTGCGGGTAAATATGATCTGGTTTCAGATGAAATAAGCTTCAATTCAAACTTTGATAATATTGAAATAGAAGAGAGCAAAGATGTTGTTATGCCCAAATCGGTAACAATGAAGATGAAGGGCTTGAAATCTGAAACCTCATTCAACCCAACTAAGTGGGCTTATATTTATACGGGAAAAAGCGTTTATTCAGCTGAAAGTATCGAAATGGCTAACACTAATTCTTTAGACGATACAGTTTCTATTATTTACAAGGGGGCTAAAGGAACATCTGATATTTCACTTAATGGTGATTTTGTAAACTTAAAAAGTGAAAGTGCAGTAGACTCAATAGTTATTGATGGGAAGGATTTTGGAAAATTAACTTACAATAGCGAGTTAAATCATATTGAAGCAAATGCAGTAAATGCGTTAATTGAAGCACTCATCACCGTCTTCAAATCAGTCAGTGATGATGAAAATGTTAATCAGGAAATGGTATCTGAAATTTTAAGTTCATGGGCTGAAAATCATGGTATGGCTATTTTTAATAATCAGCCTCAAATTAAACTCAACCCTATTTCAATTTCAAATAGTCAGGGTAAAGTCTCATTAGATTTAAATGTGGCGTTAGCGAAAGATCCGAAATTTGATTTAATGGCGGGGAGTTTATATAAACAGTTTACAGATTTTGCAGTGAATATTCATGTGGATAAAGCAGCTGCAGAAAAACTTATGACACAATTAGATCCAGAAGCAGATAAAGCGTTGATTAAAGCACAAATTGAAGAGCAAGCTAAACAAGCTGCAGCACAAAATATTATGGTGAATAATGATAAAAATGTGACGCTTAACTTAGTGCTTGAAAAGGGCGAACTTAAACTTAATGGTCAAGTGATTCCTGAAGAGCAAGTTCAAGGCGTGTTATTTATGCTAATGATGGGAATGGCGGCACAGGGCCAGTAATTAACAACGAAATAATTCGAAAGGAGATAAAGTCATTTATCTCCTTTTTTATTAGGTTGAGATTATTTGACTACGGTATCATCGTTTAGTCTAAACGCGCTTTTAAATATCCTTCATAATCGGGGATATCAATATCAATTTCATGATCGAACAAGCTTGATGTTAACAGAAAATCTGCGGTACTTTGATTAATCGCTACCGGAATATTCCAAACAGTTGCAATACGCATTAAGGCTTTTACATCGGGATCATGTGGCGCGGCATTCATCGGATCCCAAAAGAAAATCATCATATCAATTTTTTTCTCGGCAATCAGTCCGCCAAGTTGTTGATCGCCTCCCATCGGGCCACTTAATAGCGAGGCTATTTCAAGTCCTGTTTCTCTAGATAATAGATGGCCAGTTGTACCTGTTGCATAAAGTTGATGGGGAGCGAGAGCTTCTTTATGTTTCTTTACCCAATTGAGCAGGTTTTGTTTGCAGCTATCATGTGCAACGAGCGCAATATGTTTATGGGAAAAGATAGGGCGAGTTGTCGTATTCATATTTTATCCTCTATAAAGCTAAAAAAGTATGTGAGCACTTTAGATCAAGGCGGGTATTGAATGCAATATGTAAAGCATGCTTTAACTTAAATCAGAAAATCTTCCTAAAATGACCGCACTTTTAATCACAAGTATGGAAATAACAGGAAGAAAACCACCAGAACAGTCAAAATCTACTATCTTTCTTGCAAAAAATCTTCTAAAATTTACAAGATTTGTTAAATGTTTGTAACATTGATTAACAAGCTTGATTTTCGTGTTTGGTCATGACCAAACTTCATTTTCACTCAGTTAAAATAAGGAAAGACTATGTCAGATACCTTAGTAAACGATATTGACCCAATTGAAACACAGGATTGGTTGTCAGCTGTTGATTCATTAATTCGTGCAGAAGGCGCAGAGCGTGCGCATTACATTATCAATCAGGTGATTGATCAGGCACGTAATGGTGGTGTGAACATTGCAAAAGGTGGCGTAACAACCCCTTATGTTAATACCATCCCACTTTCTGAACAGCCAGCATACCCAGGTGATAAAGCTATTGAGCGTCGTATTCGTAGTGCTGTACGTTGGAATGCGATCATGGCGGTATTACGTGGCCAGAAAAAAGATCTTGAATTAGGTGGTCACATTTCAACTTATCAATCTGCAGCAAGCATGTATGAAGTTTGTTTTAACCACTTCTTCAAAGCGGCGACTGATAAAAACGGCGGTGACTTAGTCTTCTTCCAAGGCCACGCAGCACCTGGTATGTATGCTCGTGCATTTGTTGAAGGTCGTATTACTGAAGATCAAATGAATAATTTCCGTCAGGAATGTGAACCAGGTAAAGGCCTTTCTTCTTACCCACACCCGAAATTAATGCCTGAATTCTGGCAATTCTCTACCGTATCTATGGGTTTAGGCCCGGTAAATGCGATCCGTACTGCTCGTTTCTTAAAATACTTAGATAACCGTGGTTTAAAAGACACCAAAGATCAAAAAGTGTATGCTTTCCTTGGTGATGGTGAGATGGACGAAATCGAAGCAAAAGGTGATTTAACATTCGCCGCACGTGAAGGCTTAGATAACTTAATCTTCGTAGTAAGCTGTAACTTGCAACGTTTAGATGGTCCTGTAACGGGTAACGGCAAAATCGTTCAAGAATTAGAAGGTTTATTTGCTGGCGCAGGTTGGGAAGTGATCAAAGTCATGTGGGGTAGTGGCTGGGATAAATTATTTGCAAAAGATACTACCGGCAAATTAACCCAATTAATGATGGAAGTAGTTGATGGTGACTATTTAACCTTCAAATCTAAGAATGGTGCATACGTTCGTGAACACTTCTTTGGTCGTTACCCAGAAACCGCTGCATTAGTAGCAGACATGACAGATGATGAAATCTGGGCATTAAGACGTGGTGGTCACGATTCAGAAAAACTTTATGCCGCATTCCATAAAGCGCAAACTGCAGGTAAACCGGTTGTGATCTTAGCTCACATGGTTAAAGGTTATAAAATTCCTGAAGCAGAAAGTAAAAACACTGCACACCAATCTAAAAAAATGTCTCTCGAAAGCTTAAAATCTTTCCGCGATCATTTCCAATTAGATATTAAAGATGAAGATATTCCTAACTATCCATACATCACCTTCCCAGAAGGTTCAGAAGAGTACAATTATCTTCACGGCAGACGTAAAGCGTTAAACGGTTATTTACCAAAACGTTTACCAAAATTCACCACTGAATTTAAAGTGCCAGCATTAGAAGAGTTTGCCCCATTGTTGGAAGAGCAAGCGCGTCCAATTTCAACCACAATGGCATTTGTTCGTTTCTTAAATACCTTATTGAAAGATAAAAATATTGGTCAACAAATTGTGCCAATTATTGCTGACGAAGCACGTACTTTCGGTATGGAAGGTTTATTCCGTCAAATCGGTATTTACAACCCACATGGTCAAAACTATGTGCCTTCTGACCGTGATTTAGTGGCTTACTACCGTGAAGCGAAAGATGGTCAAGTATTACAAGAAGGTATCAATGAATTAGGTGCAGCATCCTCTTGGTTAGCAGCAGCGAACTCATACTCTGTAAATAACCTTCCGATGATTCCATTCTTCATCTACTACTCAATGTTTGGTTTCCAACGTGTGGGTGACTTAATGTGGGCAGCAGGTGACCAATTAGCACGTGGTTTCATGGTCGGTGGTACTTCTGGCCGTACAACATTAAATGGTGAAGGTTTACAACACGAAGATGGTCACAGTCATATTCAATCTCTTGTTATTCCTAACTGTGTATCTTATGACCCAGCTTACGTTTATGAAGTGGCAGTTATCCTACAAGACGGTATTAACCGTATGTACGGTGAAAAACAAGAAAATGTGTTCTACTACATCACCACATTAAACGAAACTTACGAACAACCAGCAATGCCAAAAGGTGCAGAAGAAGGTATTCGTAAAGGTCTTTATAAATTTGAAACCGTTGAAGCGAAAGGCAACAAAGGTCATGTTCAATTATTAGGTTCTGGTGCAATCTTCCGTCACGTTCGTGAAGCAGCACAAATCCTTGCTAATGAATATGGTGTAAGCTCAGATGTATATAGTGTGCCTTCATTCACTGAAGTGGCGCGTGAAGGTGCGGATGCAGTACGTTGGAATATGTTACACCCAACAGAAACACCACGCGTACCTTATATTGCACAAGTAATGAATGATGCACCAGCTGTTGCGGCTACTGACTACATGAAATTGTTTGCAGAACAAGTTCGAGCATTCATTCCTGCACAAAGCTATCACGTATTGGGTACTGATGGTTTCGGTCGTTCAGACAGCCGTGAAAACTTACGTGAACACTTTGAAGTGGATGCGCGTTATGTTGTAGTTGCAGCATTACATGAACTTGCAAAACAAGGCAAAGTTGATGCGAAAGTGGTGGCTGATGCAATCGCGAAATTTGGTTTAAAAACTGAAATTTTAAATCCGCTTTACGCTTAATAAAAACATCCTGTGTGTAAGAGCACACAGGAGCATCTACAAATAAAGTGCGGTTGATTTTAACTGCGTTTTTTAAAGGTAAGATAACATGTCAAAACAAATTCAAATTCCTGATATCGGTAGTGATGAAGTTACCGTAACAGAAGTGATGGTGAAAGTAGGTGATACCATTACCGCTGATCAAAGTATTATTAATGTTGAAGGTGATAAAGCTTCAATGGAAGTACCAGCACCAGAAGCTGGTGTGGTAAAAGAAGTATTAGTAAAAGTGGGTGATAAAGTCACAACTGGCACACCAATGCTTGTTTTAGAGTCAGCTGATGCGGCAGCGCCTGCTCCAGCCGGCAGCCGCACCAGCAGCTGCAAGTGTAGTTGAAGTCAATGTACCCGATATCGGTTCAGACGAAGTAAACGTGACTGATATTATGGTGAAAGTAGGCGATACCGTTGAAGTTGACCAATCAATCATCAATGTTGAAGGTGATAAGGCGTCAATGGAAGTGCCTGCTCCTGTTGCTGGCGTCGTAAAAGAAATTTTAATCAATGTGGGCGATAAAGTTGTTACTGGCAAATTAATCATGAAATTTGAAGTGGCGGGGG
>OBVN01000444.1_pt1 | contig 9668 bp, 6 predicted proteins | sample 1476171 | NCBI WGS metagenome assembly OBVN01 (sample SAMEA2580014, study PRJEB22360) | human gut metagenome | biome: human gut; feature: human-associated habitat; material: faeces | place: Denmark | collected 2008/2010
ATACAAAAAAATCACCTTGCTTAAGTATAATGTAGGTGTTCAAGCCGCATTATATACAAAAGAAAGGTGATTTACTTTTACGTTTGACATCGCTATATTGAACTTAAGGCCTATAAATGGGTCCAGTCTTAGCTAATCTTATAGAGATTAGCGGTGAGATTTCCATCAACTGAATCATTAGTATGATATAATATTAAATGTTTGCTAAATTATGTATTTGAAAGGAGAAATATATAATGCAACAATCATGGAAAATTGCATTTGCCTACATAGGTGTTATTGTAGGTGCAGGACTCTCAAGTGGACAAGATCTTCTACAATATTTTATAAGTTTTGGCCAAATAGGTCTCATTGGTGTTCTATTACTAGGTCTATTAAATGCCGCATTTGGTAAAATCATGCTTACTTTGGGGAGCTACTATCGTGCAGACAATCATGAAGAAGTTTTTACACAGATTTCCCATCCTATTATTACAAGAATACTTGATTTTGTACTAATCTCTGGTAGCTTTATTATGGGATTTGTTATGATTGCTGGCGCAGGCTCAAACTTAGAACAACAATTTGGATTCCCTTTTTGGATTGGTGGATTAATTTGCTCACTTTTAATCATAACCGTATCATTTATGAACTTTGACAAAATAACCAATGTTTTAGGTGTTTTTACTCCTATCATGATTGTTATGATATTCATCATTACAGGCTACTCTTTTATTGGTAAAAGTCATGATTGGACTACATTAGAGGCTATAGCCCACACAATCAAACCAGCCACAAGCAATGTATGGTTTTCTGTCATTAATTATTATGCTCTATGTGCTATGACAGCTGTTTCTATGGCCTTTATTTTAGGTGGTTCTGTTGTTCGTATTGGTATTGCTGAAAAAGGTGGCACTCGTGGCGGCCTATTAGTCGGATTAGTTGTTTTTATAGCTGCTATCTCTATTTTTGCAAATCTAGATACAGTAAAAGATGCAGATTTGCCGATTCTTGCTATTGCCAATCAAATTCATCCTTGGCTAGCATATATATATGCAATCACAGTCTTTTCACTTATTTTTAATACAGCATTTTCTCTTTTTTATTCTATTGCTAGACGTTTTGCCAACGGCAGTACAAAAAGAATGAGAATTATTATTATTTCTGTAGTAATCATAGGATATATATGTAGCTTCTTTGGTTTTAAAGATTTGATTAGTATCCTCTACCCAATTCTCGGTTATATGGGACTATTACTCCTAATTATTCTTATTTATGGCTGGCTCCGTGATCGTAAAGATATCATTATGGAAAAACTCTTCCGAAGAAAGATGCTCCATTTATCATTAAAAAAACATAGTCCTCACAAAAATCTTTCAGAAAAAGAACGTGAACTATTCCATACATTAGGTGATATTAGTCAAGCAGATACAAAATCTCTTAAAGAAGATATTCATAATGAAGCAAAAGAAATACTTTCAAATACGGAAACAGTTCAAGAGCTAAAAGACTATGTAGAAGAGCATCTCTTAATAGACGAAGAGGTTATACATCAAAATATCAATATTCTACAAGAACAACAGGAAGAATCAAAATCAACTGAATCTTCTAAAGGTAGACCTATCAAAAAGTCCAATATAAATAACAATGAAGTAAAATGAATAACGAGGAAATAATGACAGGTGTGGAATTAGAAATTATACTAAAAGCTGGAAAAATATTACTTAGCAGTGGCGCCGAAATCAGTCGTACAGAGGATACTATGAATTACATAGCAAGAGCTATGAATTTTAAAGATTTAGAAGCCTACGTATCAAATAGAGGCATTTTTGCAACTGCTAAGAAAGATGATAATACTGAAATTACTCGTATTTATAATGTTCCTGAAGTCGATATTAACCTCAGCAAAATTGAATCAATTAACGCGCTCTCTCGACGCATTACACAGAAGAGCATTACTATTGAAGAGGTTATAAATGAACTTGAAAAAATTGATACTATGCCTGACTATTTAATTTTTTGGAGATTAGTAGCTTATACAATAGGAGCTTCTGGCTTTAGCTATGCAATTGGTAGTTCAATAACAGACTCTATAATTGCAGGTATTATAGGCTTAATATTAGGCGCCTATATGTGCACGATTAAAAGAATACTTAACTCAGATGTATTAATCACTATTTTAGGTAGTATTCTTATCGCCTTATTTGGGAATCTTTTCATACACTTTAATATAGGATCTAATCTTTCTGTAATACTACTAGGAGCTATGATTGACATTGTTCCTGGAGTTCCATTTGTTAATGCTATCAGGGAGTATAGTCAAAATAATTATAATACTGGAATAACACTCATGATGGGAGCTTTACTTACCTGTATCTCCATGGCTGTAGGGGTCGCAGTAGTACAATCACTACTCTTCAACACACAAATAATTCCCCTTTATACATCTAATTTAGATTCTAATTCATTCACTTCTATGTTCATGAGAAGTATAATGGCTGGCATTGGTACGACAGCATTTGCAATCCTATTTCGTGTACGAAAACAACATATTCTAGATACTTCAATATTAGGATTTATTTCATGGTTCTTATTCTTAACTTTATCTGAACTACAATTTAATGTTATGCTTTCAATATTTATCAGTGGTTTTATCATCGCCATAGCATCCAGAATATTAGCTGTTAAACGGAAATGCCCTGCTATAGTTTTCCTAATGACTAGCTTATTCCCTTTACTACCAGGCCTCAGCTTTTATCGATCCATTTATTATATGCTAATGGGACAAGAAACTATTGCCATTAGCTTCGCAAAAGAATCCTTTTTGATAGCTTTTACAATTGCTATATCTATCGCAATTGTAAAATATATAAAACCACCACTAATCAAAAAAAACACTTATAAATAATATAACCCTATAACAAATTCATGTAAATTAAAGCATTTACAACGTAATTTCCAAATCTATTATCTGTAAAAATATGATATATGTTACGTTTATGAGGCGGTACTTTCACATAGATGCGCCATCAAAACTGTATTCCCTTTGGGTAAAAGCATTCTGTAATAGTTTACTAACTATATAAATGACTTGCACAATAAAAGAGGTTCCTATAAGTCACTACTGTGACCATTAGAAATCTCTTTTATTTATAACTATATTGTGCTAATTAGATATCACTTATTTATAACTAAACTGCGCATCCATAATCATTTGGCGCAACTGCTCCATACGAACACCTTCAGGTAACTTATGTCGATAAAACTGTAAATTATAGTAGTATCGAGTATCTTCATAATCTGTCACCAATACCATATCCGTGCGATACTCTAATGGCCACCCATACATAAATTCAGCTAGTAAACTACGTACGCCATCATTGTTGACCTCTATTACATCATGCTTAACAGGCAATACCATCTTTACGGTAGATTCAGGAACTGTTCTGTCCTTGATAAGCTTATTAACCTCATTATCAAGAGTAGGACTAGTACTATCGATAGATCTAGTCTTTACATACATAAATACGCCATCAGAGGTTCTAAACACTCTACCATCAATATCCTTTGTTTCGCCCTGCGTTTCAATAGCATCCTTTAATACTCGGAACTGATACGGACCCAAAAACTTGATTTCTGTAATAGCATCTAAGGCCTCATCAAATTGTCCATTATGTACATTCGTAACATGTATGATAGGTTTCATATCTACTGCTTGTGAAAGCATTGGTGCTACTAAACATAAGCCTAGAGTTAATAGCATAATATAACGTTTCATATAAGTCTCCCTCTCCCTAAAAACTATTATCTTATTTGTATTGTAACATAATTTATCTATCCTATAATAATAATTACAAAACGAAAGAGGTTCCTATTGGTCACCTAGGTGACTATTAGGAACCTCTAATCTATTTACTTTTATTATCCACAACACTATATTGAACTTGAGGCCTCTAAATGGGTCCAGCCTTTGCTAATCTTCTAGAGATTGGCGGTGAGAAAACGCATAAAAAAAGGCCCGACATAGAAGTCAGACCGTTTCTTCAATTCAATAAATCTAGAAGCGAAGTCTGGCGTCGAAACCATTTATGCCTCACTTTGATATAAATTATATCATATTTAAATAAGGAAAGGAATCTAAGGATTTCTTTCCTTGTTTTCTTTTATAAATCCTCATAGTGCATACGATAGTGACTTATATCACCGACAAGATGTCCTTTCAATTGCTATATTTGTAATATATTCCTACTGGGCTGACGGATACGTAGAATTAACTACATGCACAGTAGCACACATCGTGTGATAGCCGACCGTCTGGGCAAGCTTTTGTTCAGATGGTCTTTTTTATCGCCTTCTCGTAACAAATGCTTCTTTATCTATATCTGAAAATCTCACCTATATGAAAGGAGTTTTCTTATGAGAAATCGTTGGTTTATTGCATTAGCAGCCATTGGTTTGCACATATCCATTGGTAGCGTATATGCATGGAGTGTACTCACACGTCCTATTATGGCAGATATGGGTTTTACTTTATCGCAAACAACATGGACATTCTCATTAGCCATTTTAATGCTCGGACTATCTGCGGGCTTTCTTGGATCCTTTGCAGAAAAAATTGGTCCTAAGAAAAGTGGACTTCTTGCTATGTTATTCTGGGTAACCGGATTATTCGGTACAGCCTACGCACTTAGCATACACAATCTTACCTTACTCTATCTCTTCTACGGCATCATCGGTGGCATTGGACTAGGCATTGGTTATATAACACCAGTTTCTACACTCGTGAAATACTTTCCAAATCACCCAGGATTTGCTACTGGTTTAGCTATTATGGGTTTTGGGTTTGCTTCTCTCATTGCAGGGCCTCTTATGCAATACCTTGTGGCTCAGGTTGGATTGGTGGATACTTTCATTATTCTCGGTGTAATCTATCTCGTAATTATGGGCGCCTCTTCGCTCTATTTGAAAGCACCTCAACCGAAACACCCAACTCGAACTACGAAAGATAAATCCACCATGTACGTTCATACCCATGGCATGCTAGCCAATGATGCCATGAAAACTTGGCAATTCAGGGCCCTTTGGTGGGTATTCTTTATTAATATTACCTGTGGTATAGGCCTACTATCCTTAGCGTCCCCTATGGCGCAGGAAGCCATTGGTATGACACCTGCAGCAGCTGCATCGCTAGTTGGTATCATCGGTATCTTCAATGGCGGGGGGCGTATTGCATGGTCTACTATTTCCGATTACCTTGGACGAGCACAAACTTACATACTATTCTTTATTATAGAAATCGTCGCATTCTATTTACTTGCCCAAACCAATAGCGCGCTAACATTTCAAATTTTAATCCTTCTCATTATCACTTGCTATGGCGGCGGATTCGCCTGTATGCCAGCATATCTTGCGGATCTCTACGGTATACGCCAACTTTCTACCATTCATGGCCGTATTCTAACAGCTTGGGGATTGGCAGGCATCGTTGGCCCTATGCTCGTATCATACTTTCACGAAGCAGGATATGGATATACTACAGCCTTAGTATGCTTTGCTCTTCTATTCGTGTTAAATACAGTTATTGCTATAATCTTAAAAATATATGGCAAACGAGAGTTACACAACTAATAACTCCATTTAAATATGAAAAAAAGGCCCGACATGATGTCAGACCGTTTCCTCAATTTTAAATACTAGAAGCGAAGTCTGGCGACCAAACCAGTTATGCCCTTGGGTATAAATTATATCATATTAAAACAGGGAAAGAAATCATATGATTGCTTTCCCTGTTTGTTTCTATAAATCTTCATTATTCAAAAGAATGGCAATATCTTATTCTCGTTACGCAACTCATGGATTTACTTAAAAATCCTCCAAAGTATATACAGGTAGGTATCTTTGTGCAAATGCAAGATTTTTATTGAGTTCTGCCCATTTCACCGCATCACCAATAACATAGATATATTCCCTTGCTCTTGTAAAAGCTACATTTACATTGTTAGCATTAACCCATTTTATAGCACCATTAGCAGAGTCATCGCTTTGACAGCCTAACATATAAATAACGACTTTAGCTTCTTTACCTTGGAAGGTATGAACCGTACCGATATTATCATCTAACCAGTCTTTCTTATTATCCTCTTTAGTCCAATTCACAATATCATTACTAAGGGATTCCATATACTTTTTAAACCCATATGCAACACTAGTAAATGGTGTAATGATAAAAATATCTTTAAACTCCACATTTCTTGCTCGTAGCTTTTGAATCAATTCAAAAGCAATTTGACCTTGTAATTGTATATATCGATCTTTACCCGAAGTAGATTCAATATTACTTGTATCATATGTTATCCAACAGCTCTCTTTGCATGGCTCAATAGGCTCTTTAGGACTCATGGTCTTATTAATCATGAAACCACCATAAGATAGCTCATTAGCAACTGCAAACATGGGATTTTTACAACGTCTATGAATAACAAGTGGACAACCGACCCAAGATTCGGAGCCATCAAGATTTTTGATAATGCCTGCAAATGGATTTTGTGCATCAGCTAAGCTTTGTACAGATAGCTCTTTACTCCGATATTTACTAATACCTTCGCCACCAATTTTTTCGACAAATAAATCCTGCACAGTTTGTACCGGTTCAATCTGTTTAGGATCACCAACTACTATTGCCTTTTGCGCACGGAATAAGGCTCCTACAAGCATATGAGGTGATGCTTGTCCTGCTTCATCGATAATAATTGTACCTAACGAACTTTCAGATTTACAATTAATCAAAAATCTCTCCACAGCAGCAAAGGTGGAGGAAATAACTGGTACTGCAATCATCAAGGAATTAAGTAATGCAGGGAATATGGCATCAAGGTCAAAATTTTTCTGTAAATTTTTCCTATCATTTAATGAACCCCAATACTGACTAAGTAATTGCATATTTTTTCTGAAAGCATCACTCATAACTACAGCTTTTTGTAATTGTAAAGCATCATATAACAAACGCTCTCTACATTCATTCAAATAATTACACACATATAAGAAAGCTGTGTGGGCCTGTGCACGCTCCTCATCAGGTGACATTAAATTTGATACTATATCATCAAAACAATGTATAGTGTCTTTATTATCAGTTTTTAATATACCTAAAATATCTTGCTGTGTTTCTTCTATTTTTTGAAGAGTATTATCAAGCCCTTTAATATCAGCTAATAAACCATCTTTCGTATTGATTATAGATTCACGCTCATTAACCAACTGGTGTAATGCATCTAATTCACCTTTATCATTTTGAAGCTTTGTAGTCTCGTCTTCAATAACTGATAACAATGCAGCATTACTCATGGCTTCTAAAATAGACCAGTTGGTAGCACTCCAAATCTTATCAATAATAGAACGTTTGCTGTTCAACTCTATTAATTTAGACTCAATACTATTTTTACGCTCTATCAACTTCAACAAATTATCATCTAAATCATAATACTTACTTAATTGTTCATTGATTACAAGAACTTCCTCTTTTAATTTATCGATTTTAACCTTTAATTCTTGAATCAAATGAATATTCTCTTCATAGTCTGTTACATAAGTAAATAATGCTTTTACAAGATTATGTTGAGCCTGAAACTGTTTCTTGGCACTTTCAAAAGCATCTTGAGCACTAGGCACACGCATAATAGAGGACATATCTGAGGATAATACATCTAATACTGGCATAAATGTATTTATATTAGACTTCTTACCAAGTCTCGCAGAAATTAGGCCCCATTGTTCATTACTCTCTGCTAAACGATCTGCTAAAAAGGTAAAATATACCTCATTAGATTTTACAAATTGATACTTCTTATCCTTAGCAAAATAAGATAAATCAACCTGTTGATTAGAGGAATCTGGATGAAATAATGTAGACCCATTAGTCCCCTCTTCCACAGAGGAAATATTTGGCAATTCTAATGTAATATTTTCAACGGCCTTATTATTTGATGAAAGCACCAGCATGCCATATACTGCAATATCACTAGGTATATCATAGTAAAAAGAGGTCCCATCCCGACCCACAACCTTTTCGAATATATCGTTTACATGATTGCTTTCACAAAACTTAGCAGCACGTTCAACAATATTACTAGCAATAATATCCTTCAATAATGTGGTTTTGCCTGTACCAGGAGGTCCATTAACAGAAAAGATATCTTTAGGGTTCTCCTTAGCAATATTAACAGCAATTTGCTGCATAAAGGATAAATTAAACTTTGAAGGCCATCTACCATATGGTAAAGCCTTCGGATTATACCATTTACGCATCTGCTCAGTATCTTTCAACAAATCATAATGCTCAATATCCTGATTAAGACTATTGATATAAGACAATACCTTATCATCATCCTTTAATATATCAATGTGCCGTAAGACCAACTGTAGATCATCAAGGAAAAAGCTAGATTTTAAATCATTAATAGGCATTGTCTCAGCCTTAACAAGCTGAATCTCCTCTGCCGTAAATCCACAGTAGCCATAAATATCACCGGCACGAAACATGGTAATACCCATAGGATCAAAGATATGCTGTTGTATATACGCATCGATCACACGTGCAGCCTCATCGAGGGATACCTTTTCCTCAGGAAGATTAAAACCATCCTCGATTTCTTTAACAACCTCATCCCAGCCATCCAACTTAATATCTTTAAACTCCACATCAGGCTGAGACATCATTTGATAAATCACCCAAATAAAAGGAGCAATTTGTAGACTGCCCTCTTTATAGTATCCCTCTGCATCAACGATAAATGATGCACTATACACATTTCCTAAATATGGTTTTTCAGGATATTCAATTTCTAATTTATCAATGAAGGCCTCTAATACTTCAGTCCCTTTAACTACACATAACAGAACAGCATGTTCATCATCTAAAACATAGTCCTTTTCATCCTTAAAGTATTTAATCTCATCAATAATAGAGTAATTATAAGGAACATTTGGTAACGGTACTACATACGTAGAAACACGTGAATTTGTTCTTTTCCAATAAGGTTTTATTACAGACTGTTGATAAATAGTAGTTCTATCATTTTCAGTAGTAAATAAGAGCTCTTTAATATACTTCTTAGGAATTGCTTTATACTTTGGAACTTCTTTCGGCTGTAAACACTCAAGTGAATACCAATACTTTATAATTTGCTTTGCAGTATCTTTCATCTATACCTACCCTCTCATTAGACTAATGAAAACATTATACAGGTAGAATGAAGAGATTAAATGAAAGTCAAATGATTTTAACATCATAGATTATAAAATAATATAATTAGAGATCAGATTTATTTTGTTCCTCTAATAAATTTAATAGTGACTCCCAATTCTTAGAACTAAAGTAATCTTTATTGTTCAACTTAATACTATCTGTATGATTAATAGGTGAAGGCCCTGCAATTATAGGCACTTTACTAGCGAGCTCTTTTAATGTAGTAATATCAACATCAGGTCTAATAAAGTAATCCTCTAAATTGTCGAATATTAAATAATTAATTATTTTAAGCTGTTCTGACAACTTCATCTTTTTTAATGTGTAAAATAATTGATTATATTTCTTAACTGTCTTTTTGGTAAAAATAATAATATGACTTTCGTTTTCTAGTGGAAAAACACAAATGTAAAATGGTTCTAGCCTATTATCCTTATTAAAATCA
>OBVN01000445.1_pt1 | contig 9604 bp, 8 predicted proteins | sample 1476171 | NCBI WGS metagenome assembly OBVN01 (sample SAMEA2580014, study PRJEB22360) | human gut metagenome | biome: human gut; feature: human-associated habitat; material: faeces | place: Denmark | collected 2008/2010
ATATATATAATTTTTATAAGAAATTTTATTTCTTAATTGTTAATAAATATGCTTTTTTAAACAATATACTTATATTAATGTTGAAATTTTATTTCGGCAATAATATAATATTTATGAACAAGGAGGTATGTTTATGTACGGTATAGGTATTATGTCAGGAACATCATTAGATGGAATTGATACAGTTCTTGTAAAAATAACTGGATATAGCACAAATACAAAACTGGAGGTTATCGCTTATAACGAATACCCTCTTCATAATGAACTTGTTGCAAAAATAAAAAATGCATGTTCCTTAGAGCACTCTCATAGTGATCTCATTTGCAGTTTGAATTTTGAGTTAGGCTACTCTTTTAGTGATGCAGTAAGAGCATTGCTCCAAAAAGCTAATTTCCCATTAGAAAAAATCGACTATATTGCAAGTCATGGACAAACAATTTTCCACATTTCAGAGGATAAAGGTTCTTTATACCGTTCAACTCTACAGATTGGTGAAGCAGCAATTCTTGCTTATCAGTTTCAAACAACTGTTGTATCTAATTTTAGGGTTATGGATATGGCCGCAGGTGGCCAAGGCGCCCCATTAGTACCGTATAGCGAATATATTCTTTATAGCCAACCACATAAAAATAGAGTCCTTCAAAATATTGGCGGAATTGGTAATTTAACATTTTTAAATGGATCTTTAAATATTGATGATATTTTTGCTTTCGATACTGGACCTGGGAATATGATGATCAATGAGGCTTGTAACATCCTCTATGATTTACCATTTGATGATCATGGACAGATTGCAAAACAAGGTAAAATTATCCCCACACTACTTGACGAATTAATGAATCACCCCTATATGAAAAAACTCCCACCTAAATCAACTGGTCGAGAAGATTTTGGGGAATTCTTTGTTAAAGATATTTTAGCAAGATACTCTCAGCATAAAAGGGCCGATATTATTACAACTTTTACAATGTTCACAGCAAAAAGCATTGCATTTCATTATCAAAGAGACATTCTCTCAAAGTACTCTTTGGATGATGTTATTATTGGCGGTGGCGGAAGCCATAATGATACATTAATGCAATTTATCAAAGATGAGTTATATCCAATCCCTGTTTATACTCAAGATGAGATTGGCTATTCAAGTGATGCCAAGGAAGCTGTTGCTTTTGCTATATTAGGAAATGAAACATTGAATCATCATTATTCTAATATTAAATCCTCAACTGGAGCAAATCGTTATGTTATCCTGGGACAAATCACTCCTAAGCCATTTTGAAAATATTTTTTTACAGTACATTCACGTGCTATTAAAGCAAATCTGGAGATGTTATCCAGCATCCAGTATTCACTTCATTAGCGCGTATTTAAAAAAATAGAAATAATGTAGTGAACCTCCTATAGTTAGTATAACTTTAAGGGTTCAGGACATTATTTCTATTTCTGTATTTCATCAATAATCTTTCTTGTATCAACTATACTCTTATGCGTTTCTTCTTTATCATGTCTAGCAACTCCATAATATAGTAAATCAATAACAACCAAAGAAGATAACCTTGATGATGTCGCGCCAATTCTTAACTCTTTTTCTTCAATTGGAATCGTAATAACCATATCAACTAATTTTCCCAAATCATTATAAGCTGATTGTGTTATAGCAACAGATTTAATCCCCACACGCTTAGCCCATTTTGCAGCAGTAACTATTTCCTTTGTTTTTCCACTGTAACTGACAAAGAATGCTAAATCGTCTTTCTGCATATTTGGTACTGCAGTTAACTGAAGATGTGTATCGGTATAATAAATTGATGTTTTACCTATTCTTAAAAGTTTATGCTGAAAATCCTCACACACTATACCTGAACTACCAATCCCAAACAAATATATATTGCGACACGAAATAATCTCCTGAGCCACTCCCTCAATAACCGTTGAATCAATTAATCCATAAGTCTTTTCAATTGTTTGAATATTTGACCGGTATGCTTTTTTCATTAATGATTCCATGTGATCATAAGGGTCTAATAAATTGTCAAATTCCATAGAATCATTAGCTAAATTTTTAGCCAATTCTATTTTTAGTTGTGAAAAACCAGAAAACCCTACTTTTTTTGAAAAACGAATAACAGCAGCCGGTGATGTCATTGTTTTTTGAGCTAATGACTGAGCCGAATCATTAATAACATCTGATTTATGCTCTAATATAAAATCCGCAATTTCAATTTCAGTATCTGTTAGTATAGGTCTTGCCTCATTTATTCTAATTATACAACTCATTATATCACTTCCTATTTTCTTTAGTATAACATTTTATTATCAAAAAAAGTAGAATTTAATTATATCTATAGATTTCTCAATAAGAATCAAATCTGTAAAAAACATAATCCAAAATAAAAAATATACAATATGCACAATTTTCATTTATACTCCCTTAACCTTCTAAAACACATTCGTTATTACTTTATCCAAAACCACTCTGCTTCTCAACACTTGTATTAACTTATCATTTAAATCACAAAACTCTATTATTTTTCCAACAAAAAACAGATACTAAATTAAGAAAAACCGCATAAATACAGTGTTTATCAGCAAAATAGCAAGAGGGAAATAAGGAAATTTACAACGAAATTACAACAAATGAAAGAGCCCTATGTAACGACTTATAAAGAGAAATACAGAGTTATAAGAAATCGACGCTTGAAACAGAGCGTCCTTTTCTATGTCGTGAAACAGCATACTATATCATTTCTGCTTGATTATCTTAAGACTTATTAGACTATGGTTTGTCAAGAGCTTGTTGCGTATGCAATGCGTTAGCACTCTTTACAACCATAGGCTGATAAGTAATCTGTTCATAAGCAGAAATAATATAGAATTATCAATGCTCGATACTATGGAATATCAAAAAATAATTCTTTGACAAAATTTAATAAAATCGTACCATTAAATATGGTATAATAACTCGAGGAAATAGGGAGGTAATAAATTAAAATGAATAAAATTAGTATAAGATTAACAAGTTTTTTGTTGGCAATTTTTAGTTATGTTTTAATTTTTCAAAATATAGTATCCAATCAAGAACAAATACCACTTAATACCAATGAACAGTTTGAAATAAATATTGCAAATACATTGATAACTAAAGAAGAATTGGCATTAGAATTGGATAAAATAGTTGATACTAATAATGCAACACTGATTAAAATAGCAACACCAACTAATGATTATGAAAATAAAAAAGATATTATTTACTTTGGTAGTAAGAAACCTATTAGTAATGATTTAGTTGTTACAGGCAATAAAATAAATTGGCTTGACGCAAAATTGACAGGGGAATTGATTTCATCAAAAAATATAGGAAGTCGTCCATTATATGGAACATACGCAACAGATAACAATGCAGATTTTAAACATGACATTGAACAATGGGCGATAGAAAATGGTATTGATATTGAATGGACGGCTACTCCCTCACTGCTAAAAGATATTTATTATAATTTGGTGCATAACGGAGTAGGAAACGTAATTTTGACGGCATTTTTATTATTTATTTCTTCTATGATTGCGTGGTTTGTTTTAAGAGCAAAGGGGCGTAGTATTAGATTATTGGGCGGAGTAGAATTAAATAAAATTTACAAAGAAGATACGTTGGCAATATCAAAATTATTTATACCAAGTTATATTACCGCACTTTTTATATTCTTACTATATATAGGAGTTTCAAGAGGAATTAGACAAATTCCGTTAGTTGTTACAAATAGTTTAATTATATTAGTTGTTCTGACGGTTATATCATTAGTAGTAACATATGGAATGTCAATTATAGTGAAGCCTAAAAGTGAACATATAGCAAAAAGAATAATACCACTAAAAAGATTCAAACAATTAAGTGTAGGCACTAGAATTATATCAATTATATTAGCACTTTTGATAGTACCAAGTACCATTACATCAGCTTACGTTCTTCAACAATTATCTCATGAATATTCTTTGTGGGAAAATATGCAAAGTAATGTAAGTTTATCTTTCGGAGATTTAGACTCATTAGAAACAGAAAAGATGCGACAACATGTAGAGAAGTTTTTTAAAACTATGGAAAAAAATAATAATCTCTCTTTATCTTTAGTAATTGATAAATCTATTGAATTAAACAAAGAGGAATATGGTGGATACGACCATATTATTATTACAGATAGAAGTTGGATAAACTCTTTCAACATAGGAATAGAAAAAAACGGTAAGGGTGGTAAATTAACAAAAATAGAGTTAAATGCGTTAGACAAACCGTTACAAGATTTTCTAACGGCACAAATGCCATTGTGGACAAAAACACAAGAAGTACAGCCTAAAGGAGTAGAGTTTTACGAATTTATAGGAAAAAATTTTTTGGGATTACCTCCTAATGTTGGCTCTGGTGGAAGTACCGTTCAAGCTACCAATCCTTTGATTATTCTAATTGATAGTCCATCGGAAATATTAGATATTTTAGGCTTTACTTTGCCAGCTTGTTCCAGCGGAAATGTCGTTTTTCCAAATGAACAATTATTAAGAACCGAATTGAATAAATCACCGATAAAAGAGTTTGTTATATCTATCGACACTATTGCTGATGTTGCTTTAGCACAAGCTCAAAAATTTGAAAAAGAAGCAATATTCTACATTGTAGCTTGTATATTGATTTTTATATCTATGGTTTTTGCTGGTATTCTTACTGCTCAATTATGGGTAAACGAAAATAAAAAACGCATATTCACATTACATACATTTGGGAAATCATATAAGGAAATCATTATGCCTAATTTTATAAAAGAATGTTGTGTTGCAATACTTACAATATTTGTAGGAGCAATAATTTCGTTTGTTATAAGGCGACCGGATATTATTACAGTAATTATTGTAAGTATAGCTATTTTAATCTTGTATAGTTTAAGCAGTTTCATTGCATATCATATATGTACTAGACAAGCATTTTATAGAGTAGCGACAAGAAATGACTAAAAACATAAAGAACGGAGTAAAAAAATGGAAATAAAAATAAGTAATATTAGTGTTAAGATTAATGGAAACCTAATTTTTTCAAATTTAAGTTATATTATGAATAGTGGCGATATGATAGCTTTAACAGGTGCTTCGGGTTGTGGAAAAACGACATTGCTAAACTGTTTAGGTTTAATACAACCAATTGAGAGTGGAACTATTTTAATTGACCAAAAGAATGCCACCAAATGGAATGATAAAGAGAAAACTAACTTTTGGCATAAATATGCTACATTTATTTATCAAGATTATGGTATCATCGAGGATGAAAGTGTTGCTTATAATATAACACTGGATAAATCTAAAATCCGTAAATCAGAAGTGGAAACAATTTTAAAAAAAGTGGGGCTAAGCGGTAGAGCTAATGAACAAGCTGTAGTTTTATCTGGCGGAGAAAAGCAAAGAATAGGTATAGCAAGAGCAATTTTGAAAAACGCTTCTATAATTTATGCTGATGAGCCTACGGCTTCTCTTGATAGCGAAAATAGACAAATAGTAATTAAGTTACTTAAAGAATGTGCTTTAAATGGAGCAATAGTCATTTTAGCTACACATGATGATAGATTGGTAAATGAATGTAGTAAAGTTATAGATATGTCAAGGTTATAGTTTTACAGGAAAAAGCTTTCTACCGACGGAGTGATCCGCCAGCGGTGGCGGTCGTAAGACATATCGCCACGCCAGCTTGCTGGCGAGCGGACGGTTCACTTCGGCGGTTGGGCGAGCTTGCGAGCCTTACAAAGCCCCCGTTATCTAACAGGGGGGTACTATTACAAGAAACAAGGCACAAAACAATTACAAAAATCCCGATATGAAACGATGTACGAAGTTATAAGAACTTACTGCACTTCACACCCTGTCATTTCTACCCGACAGGTCGAAAACAGCATATCGGAAGCAAAAAATACAAGGTGTATGCTCCTATGGGCGTATGCCTTTTTTGATTGGAGGAATGAACATGAATGACATGGAATTTATCGAAGCATTGAAAACAAAACGGAACGCCTGCGGTTATTCCCAAAGCAGACTGGCAAAGGAACTGCACATCAGCAGGCAAAACCTGAATGAGATTGAGAACGGGAAAACAAGAGCCGGCAAAGAAATGAAGCATACGCTCCTGCATTATCTGGACTACTGCAAATGCACACAGCCTTTTACGCTGAATATTGATTATCTGCGTGTCCGCTTCCCTACTACGGACGCATTGGAGATTATCAAAAACGTGCTAGCTATGAAAGCTGAATACTTTATCCATGAAGATTACGGGCTGTTCGGCTATGAAGAACTATACCGCTATGGCGAGATTATTGTTACCGCTTCCAAAGACGCTTCTATAGGCGTTTTACTGGAATTAAAGGGCATGGGCTGTCGGCACTTGGAACACGTCCTACAGGCAAGGAAAACAGGCTGGTATCACTTTTTGAGCCGTTGTATGGACTATGAGGGTATCTTTAAGCGTCTTGACTTGGCTGTCAATGATATGGGCGGACTGCTGGATATAGAAATCCTAAGAGAACGCTATTACGCCGATAAGGTATGGAAACGCTCAAGGAAATATGAGGGCGTGGACAGTGGAAAACTGTCGGGGGCAAAGGGAGATACCGCAAAGACCTTTTATATCGGTTCAAAGAACAGCCCTATCTACTTCTGCCTGTACGAGAAAGAAAAAGAGCAGAGGAACAAAGGCATACAGACCGACATCAAGAACCGTCTTGAAATCCGACTAAAAAATGAAAAGGCAGGACAGGCGGTGGAAGAACTTATTTTTTCAAGAAATCCCGAACAGACCATTGCAAGCCTTGTCCTCATGCAAGTGGACTTTCCCGACTATATCCTGTGGGATATATTCATTGAGAATATGACCGCTTCCCTCCCGTTCATCATGACACCTGTTGCCGTCAACATGGATAAGACGATACGCTGGCTGGAACGGCAGGTCATGCCCTCTCTGCTGATGATAAAGGAGATTGAAAAGGAAACGGGGGCGAACTACTTGGAAGCAATCGACAGGCAGACGAGATTGACAGACAAACAAGAATTGAAAATCAAGCAAATGACAACCGACATATCCGATGTGATTATAGGCTGATACCGCTGTTTCTAAGGAATAGTGGTATTTTTGATTGGAAAATATTTTCAAGAAATTTCCGCAAACAGTCATTATTTGGGCGGTCAGCGGACAGATATGGGATAGAAAGAAGAAATCTTGATTTTTTTCGCTTCCAGCTTAACAAACAGCTACTTGCTGGACAGATATGGTGTGGAAGAAGAAAGATAAAAAAATTTCTGGATTTAGTCATTAAATCGCATGTTGTTGTCCCTATATGGAGTAGAAAGAGAAATTTCTTTTCAAAAATGGAAGCAAAACGCCGTTTCCTGTCCCTATATGTAGTGAAAGGGAAAAAAGCAAAGCATTTTTGCAACAAATCGTCTTTTAGCGGACTGATATGGAGTGAAAGAGGAAAAAAGTGAAATTTTTTTATCAATCAACTTAGCAAACAGCACTTTGCTGTCCCTATATGGTGTGAAAGGAAGAAAGCAAAGCGATTTTTGCCAAAATGCACCTTTCTATTTGTATTAATGGTGTAGGGGAGATTTCTTCTTTCAAGCGTTCTTTGATAAGTGAATAAAGCGGTCAGATACGTTAGACGGACAGCGAGCCGTTGGAGCAGACACGCCACGACCTTATTTCCTGCCCTGTAAGCGAGCGAGAAATGTCTGTGTTCATAGAAAAGGCTTGTCCCCTTTTCCAGTCATGACCTGTCCCGTCTGATAATGATACTCCCGTACAGCCACAGCTTGAGCGTTCAGAGCGTCGCACGCAATGGGTACGGCTACATGAGAACCATGCAGAGGTGCAATCCCTGTGGGCTTTGACACAAGCCGTCTGACCGCTTCAAAACTACGAGGAAAGGAGGTGTCATATCTATGCACGATTTAAGTATGCCGTTATGGGAAAGATACCTCATGACGATAGAGGAAGCGTCCAGTTATTTCCGTATCGGGGAGAACAAGCTCCGCCAGCTTGCCAACGAATACAAAGAGGAATGTGTTGTGATGAACGGAAACCGTATGCTCATCAAGAAAAAGAAATTTGAAAAAGTCATAGACCGATTGGAACAAATCTAGTGAAAAAGAGCCTTGTGTGTGATAAGATGTGTATAAGTCGTTACAGCAAGGCTCTTTCTTACTTTGAAAGGAGTTAAGAAAGAATGTCATCAGCAAAAAGACGGGATAACAGAAACCGTATCTTATACAGAGGAGAGAGCCAAAGACAAGACGGCAGGTACACCTATAAATATGTGGACGCACTGGGAAAAACAAAGTATGTCTACGCATGGAAGCTGTTGCCTACGGACAAGACACCAGCAGGAAAGCGTGAGGACTTGTCGCTAAGGGAAAAAGAGCGTATCATACAGCGTGATTTATATGACGGTATCGACACAAAGGGAAGCAAGATGACCTTGTGCCAGCTATACGCCAAAAAGAACGCCCAACGACCGAACGTGAAGAAAAGCACCCAACAGGGGCGTAAATACCTCATGGAAGCGTTGGAACAGGACAAACTGGGAGCAAGGAGCATAGACAGCATAAAGCCGTCAGACGCTAAGGAATGGGCGGTCAGAATGAAAGAGAACGGTTTTTCCTACAAGACAATCAATAACTACAAGCGTTCCCTGAAAGCGTCATTCCACATGGCAATAGAGGACGATTATGTAAGGAAGAACCCTTTTAATTTCCAGCTAAGCGAGGTCATAGAGGACGACATCAAGCCGAAAGTCGCATTGAGCGAGGAACAGGAAGCAAGATTGTTAGACTTCATGGAGCAGGACAGAACCTATCAGAAGTATCATGATGATGTGCTTATCCTGCTGAAAACAGGCTTGCGTATCTCGGAGCTGTGCGGACTGACAAGGAGCGATATTGATTTCAAGAACCATGCAATCCGTATCAATCATCAGTTACTTAGGGACAAGGACGGTTTCTACATAGCAGAGCCAAAGACAAAGAGCGGTTTCCGCAACGTGCCTATGAGCGAGGAAACAGAGAAAGCCTTTAAGAGGGTGCTGAAAAGGAAGCAGAAGCCGACACTCAAGGAGATAGACGGCTACCACAATTTTCTGTTCATCAGCCCTAGTGGAAAGCCTATGCAGGAGAGCAATTATAAATCGGTACTGAATGGCGTTGTAAAGAAGTATAACAAGAGTCATGAGAAAACGCCGTTGCCGAGGATAACGCCCCACAGCCTAAGACATACGTTCTGCACACAGCTTGCACAGAAGAACATGAACCCGAAGAATTTACAGTATATCATGGGACATGCAAGCATAACGATAACGCTGGACTTATACGCTCATGCGTCAGAGGCAGGAGCAAACAGAGAAATGCGAAGCCTTGTAGCATGATTTACAACGATTTATACAACGTTTTCGAGTGAAAATATAAGGGATTACGACCAGTTCCACGGTAGACCTGCGAGAAGAAAAAAACCGTCAAACCCTTATAAACAGGGATATATTGACGGTTCGTGATAGTTATAAAAAGATACTGAAAAATCTATGCTGTTTTT
>OBVN01000452.1_pt1 | contig 9418 bp, 8 predicted proteins | sample 1476171 | NCBI WGS metagenome assembly OBVN01 (sample SAMEA2580014, study PRJEB22360) | human gut metagenome | biome: human gut; feature: human-associated habitat; material: faeces | place: Denmark | collected 2008/2010
AAGTGAGGTCATTTTACCCGCACTTTCATGAAAAAAAGAGATAACCATCTTAACGATTATCTCTTTTACATTCCAATTTGAAATTATTTACCCCAAACTTCTTCCACGATACTACGGATAAATTCGAGTTTCTTCCATTGTTGTTCTTCAGTCAGGATATTACCCTCTTCCGTTGAAGCGAAACCACATTGTGGGCTTAAGCAAAGTTGATTGATATCAACATATTGTGCCGCTTCTTTAATACGAGCAATAATTTCATCACGGTTTTCTAACTCGCCCGATTTAGAGGTGATTAATCCTAATACCACTTGTTGATTTTTAATAAAGCGTAACGGTTTAAAATCTCCCGCACGATCACTGTCGTACTCCAAGAAGAAACCATCTACATTACAATGACCAAATAAGGTTTCTGCGATAGGCTCATAACCACCTGCTGAGAACCAAGTTGAACGGAAATTACCACGACAAATATGCATTGTAATCGCTAAATCTGCTGGTTTCGCTGCCACGATTTTGTTTAACATATACACATAATCTTTGGCGATTTGATCTAAATCTAAACCACGCTCAGTATAGGTTTTACGTTTATCTTCCGCACAAAATTCACCCCAGCTTGTATCATCCAACTGTAAGTTACGACAGCCTAATTTATAAAAGATATTCATCGCATCAATATAAGCATCAGCAATATCATCTAATAACAACTGATTGTTATCTTTATAACGTTCAATTGGCTGATAATCTGTGGCACGTACTGTACAAATTAAATGTAGCATTGATGGAGAAGGAATTGTTAATTTAACTTCAGTCTCCCCTGCTATCTTTTGCAATGAGCGGTAATGTTCAACGAAAGGATGGCTCTCTGAAAAACCGATCTTATCCACAATTTTTAATGTTTTCGGGCGTACATTATCGTGTTTAAATTGCACTGAGAATTTTTCAGCATCTACTTCTTTCACGCCATCTAATGCGGCTAAGAAATCTAAATGCCAAAAAGTACGACGAAATTCACCGTCTGTCACTGCATGCAATCCGACATTTTTTTGATGCTCTACCAATTTTGCAATTTCTGTATCTTCAACTTGCGTTAAATCAGCACAAGAAATATCACCACAACTACATTGATAACGAGCCCGTTTTAAGGTTTCTGGGCGTAAAAAACTGCCAACAATATCAAAACGATATGGTGCAGAAGTACGAATAGTGGCACTTGGAAAAAGTTTACTCATTTTGCTTTCCTATATTTAATTAATTCTAAGATAGACTGAGTGTAACAAAATTAACGTCCTCATTAAAGATTTAGACGTCTAGATGGATGTGAATTTTATTGTGATTTTATATGAATGGAATTGATATAAAATTTAAAAAGAAAAGTGCGGTCATTTCTAACCGCACTTTAGTTTGAAATAAAAACTAACTTACAAAACTAGATACATAAGAAATTATGGTTTTGCCACTTAATATTGCCATAATAATCACTACAAACCAGCCAGCAAAAGCTAAACAAATTGGGTGTTTATAGCTACCAACAATATTGCTTCGATAAGCGGCTAATAAAATCAAGGCTAGTGCTATTGGTAAAATTAAACCATTTAGGGTTCCCACAAAAACCAGTACAGCAGCCGGTTTCCCTACAGTGACAAGAACTACTGTAGAAACCACTATAAACCCAATAATCCAACAGTTTCTATTTCGCTCAATTGTCGGACAAAGGCTCGTGAGGAATGATACCGATGTATAAGCGGCACCAATAACTGATGTGATAGAAGCTGCCCAAATCACTACGCCAAATAAGATTTGGCCAAAATGGCCTGCCACGTATTCGAAAGGCGTTTCTGCTGGATTTTTAGGATTCAACGGAATCCCTTTGGCGACAACACCAAGCACAGCAAGAAATAATACAACACGCATGGTAGAGGCGATTAAAATAGCCGATACAGAGCTACGACTCACTTCAGCCATTGCTTTTTCACCCTGGATCCCCGCGTCTAATAATCGGTGAGCTCCAGCAAAGGTAATATATCCCCCTACGGTTCCTCCAACTAATGTCACAATTGCGATAGGATCAACTTGCTCTGGAATAAAGGTACTATATGCTGCTTCTACCACTGGCGGTTCTGTTTTAAACATAACATACAAAGTCAGTGCAATCATAATAAAACCCATTAATTGGGCAAAGCGATCCATTAACAATCCTGCTTCTTTACGTAAAAAAATTAAAATTGCAATGATGCCACTGATAACAGCTCCTGTTTCTGGGGCGATACCAAAGATAGAATTAAGCCCTAGGCCTGCGCCACCTACATTACCAATATTAAAAGCCAACCCTCCCATCACAATAAGCGATGCAAGAAAATAGCCCGCGCCTGGAAAAACAGCATTAGAAATATCCTGTGCTCGTTTTCCCGACACCACCACTATTCGCCAAATATTAAGCTGAGCACCAATATCTAACAAAATCGATAATAAAATCACAAAGCCAAAACTGGCTAATAAGGTGTTTGTAAAGGTTGCAGTTTGAGTTAAAAAGCCAGGACCAATTGCTGAAGTCGCCATTAAAAATGCTGCCCCCAGTACTGCATTTCGGCGGTGATTGATTGATGCCATAAAGCACCTCCCTTGTTAAGTTGATGTTGTGTGTTATGTTTATTCGGCTTATGCCGTTATTGTTATATGATTTTTTTCTAATTCTTCCACAATGCGTGCTGCAAATTGTAGAGAATGTTGATTATCGCCATGTAAACAGATACTTTCTGCTTTTACTGGCACAAGGCTTCCATCAATGGCTTTGACTTGACCTTCTGTTACCATTTGTAACACTTGTTGAATGGCTTCCTCATCAGACTCCACCATTGCATTCGGTTGCGAACGAGATACCAAACTCCCATCAGGCATATAGTGACGATCCGCAAAAACTTCAGAAATGGTTTGTAAACCTTCTTCCTCAGCTACGCGTAACATTAAGCTGCCTGCTAATCCCATTAATTTTAAACTAGGATCAAATTGATAAATAGTTTGTGCAATTAAACGGGCTAACTTTTCATCTTTAGCAGCTTGATTGTATAAAGCACCGTGAGGTTTAACATAACTAATTTCCGTGCCTTCCCCATCACAAATTGCTTTTAAGGCACCAAGCTGATAGCGCAAATGTGCAATTAATTCCTGTTCAGGTAAATCCATCTGAGTTCGCCCAAAATTTTCTCTATCAGGGAAGCCTGGATGAGCCCCTATACGCACCTGGTTTTCTTTCGCAAATCTGACCGCACTTTGCATTTCTTTTGCTCCACCGGCATGTAAACCGCAAGCAATATTGGCAGAAGAAAGCAATTTTAATAAGGCCTCATCAAAAGGAAAACCTTCAGCAATATCGGCATTTAAATCAATTTTTTTCATCGACAATTCTCCTAATTTGATCGAGGTATATCTCATTTTTACGACGCAATTTTGCGGCTTGTTCTAAACTAACTGCCTCGAATTGAATGGTTGAGCCTAAACGTACCTGTGCCAACGCACCAAGATCCGCATCAATCACATTGGCAATTTTGGGATAACCGCCCGTAGTTTGTGCATCAGCCATTAAAATAATTGGTTGACCACTTGGTGGCACTTGTACGCTACCAAATTGAATAGCATGAGAGAGCATTTCCAGCGGTTGCTTTAATTCTAATTTTTGCCCTTGAAAACGATAACCCATGCGATCACTGTTGCTTTGCAACGTCCATTTACCTCTCCACCAATAATATTGGGATTTTCGTTTAAATGCCTGATATTCAGAGGACGGTAACGCATGAATAGTATGTTTAAGTGGAATAGGTGCAATCCCAATTTCACTACGCAAAATAGGATCATTTACCGTTTGCAGTTGATCGCCCACTTGTAAACCACGTCCTTCTATTCCTCCTATTTGAGCTCGGAGATCTGTACTACAAGAGTTCAATTCTTGGGGTAAGGTAAAACCACCTTGAACACATAAATAGCCATACATACCAATTTTTGCACGTATCATTTTCAGCACTTGCCCGGCTCGTGCCTGATAACGCCAGTAAGCAAAAACCGGTTTATCATCTAAGGTCATTTCATAAAATGCCCCGGTGACACAAAAATTCATATCTTGCTGAAATTGTAATGTGATACCACCTAAAGGAACTTCAATTGCTGGGGCATCCTCTGCATTACCTAGTAAAATATTACCAGCACGTAAGGCCAATTTATCCATTGCTCCGCATTGACTAATCCCAAATCGACGCAAACCAAAACGGCCCAAATCCTGAATTGTGGCACGAGATTGCACATCAATAACATGAATCATAGCTCAATGCCCTCCACCACAAACTTCACCGTATCACCTGCTTGTAATAAGGTTGGTTGCGCCTGTTTTTTATCAAATAACGCTTGCTTGGTATGACCGATTAATTGCCATCCGCCAGGAGAGGAAAAAGGATAGATGCCTGTTTGAGATCCCCCAATACCAACAGAACCGGCAGGAACAACTGTTCTTGGGACTGCTCGACGTGGCGTGTGCAGGCTTTCAGGTAAACCACCCAAATATGGAAAACCAGGTTGGAAACCAATCATATATACCGTATAAATCGGTTCGCTATGCATTTGAACAATTCGTTCTGGTGTGGTGTCATGTAATTTGGCCACTTCAGATAAATCTTGACCTAATTCGCCGCCATAAATTACCGGAATTTCGATATGACGACCTTGAAAAGTGGATACTTTCAATTCTCCCCAACGTTGTTCCAAGCGCTGAATAAGCGGCTCAAAATCTACGTAAAAATCAGTGAAGACCGTGAGATTATTCATTCCCACGACAACTTCTACAATATCTTGCTCAGACTGTAGTTGATTGGCAAACGCCCAGAGTTGACGTTGTTGTTGAAGTGAAGCTGGTGGCGGTAAAGAGCAAACCACCGCCGACTCGCTGATCGGGGTTATATTCATAGGACACCCTTTAGTGTAATGTTGTGTTATTTGTTATTTTTTTGTTACACCTCTCTTTTAAAGGATATTTATAGGTTTTGTCAAGGTTTTGTATCAAAAATAAAATGTGACAAAGATCTCATTCTTCACATTTTGATCTCAATCAAAAGTGCCAAATAACATATAATAAAAGGGTCTATTATTTATTTAACAATTATAAAAAAGGAATAAACATGAAAACATTGAGTGAATTTATTGTTGAACGCCAAGCGGAGTACCCAAATGCAAAAGGGGAACTTAGTGGTATTTTGTCTTCTATTCGTTTATTAGCAAAAATCATTCATCGTGATATCAACAAAGCAGGTTTAACCAATATTCTTGGTCAGTCTGGTGTCGAAAACGTGCAAGGTGAAAGCCAAATGAAATTGGACTTATTCGCCCATAACACCATGAATGCAGCCCTCATGTCACGTGAAGAAGTGGCGGGTTTTGCTTCAGAAGAAGAAGAAAGCTTTATCGCTTTTGATACTGAACGTGCTCGCAATGCAAAATATATTATTTTGACCGACCCACTTGATGGTTCATCCAATATTGATGTGAACGTTTCGGTTGGGACTATCTTCTCTATTTACCGTCGCGTTTCACCGATTGGCTCACCTGTTACCTTAGAAGACTTTATGCAACCGGGTAATAAACAAGTCGCAGCCGGATATATCGTCTATGGTTCTTCTACCATGTTGGTTTATACCACTGGTCATGGCGTAAATGGTTTCACTTATGATCCATCTATCGGTACATTCTGTCTTTCTCATGAAAATATGAAGATGCCAAAAGAGGGCAAAATCTATTCCATCAATGAAGGACAATATCTCAAATTCCCACAAGGGGTAAAAAAATACATTAAATACTGCCAAGAAGAAGATAAAGCAACTAACCGCCCTTATGCGTCACGTTATATCGGTTCATTAGTGGCTGACTTCCATCGTAACTTATTAAAAGGCGGTATCTATATTTACCCAAGTGCAACTAACTATCCAAATGGTAAGCTTCGTTTGCTTTATGAAGGCAATCCAATGGCATTCTTAGCAGAACAAGCGGGGGGTATTGCATCTGATGGTTACAATCGAATTTTAGATATTCAACCAAGTGAACTTCACCAACGTGTACCACTTTTCATCGGTTCCGCAGAAATGGTGAAAAAAGCCGAAGAAATGATGAGAGAATTTAAAGAAGATTAAATTCCTAAAGTGCGGTCAATTTTGACCGCACTTTTTTAGTAAATAAAAAGGCGAACCTTATATGTTCGCCTTTTTCATTAATGGTTTGTTAATTAATCCCGTTTTCTCGCCAGTAGCCACCAAATAATCGCCATAAACAAGAGACTTGGCATCAGTGCTCCTAAAAAAGCTGGCGCATTAAATACCACACTCATTTGTCCAAAAATTTCATTGACGACATAGAACAAGAAACCAAAACAAATCCCCGTTACGATTCTCGCTCCTGCAGTGACACTACGTAATGAACCAAAGATGAAAGATAACGCAAGCATCATCATCACACCTACAGAAAGGGGCTGAAAAATCTTACGCCAATAGGTTAATTCAAAACGGCGAGAATCCTGTCCTGTTTGTTTTAAGAACGCAATATATTCATACAAACCGGAAATAGATAATGACGTTGGACGTAATGAAACTGCGCCTAATTTATCTGGCGTTAAGCTTGTTGCCCAATCTTCTGTTAAACGGTTTGTTGTGGTAATTTGTTCTTTTGATACCGCTGAATTATTCACTTGATGCAACTGCCATTGATTATTTTCAGCAGAATATTGTGCTTGATTTGCATGCTTCAAATGAGTGAGATTACGCTGTTCATCAAAGGTATAAATATAAATATCTTCTAATTGTGCATCATCTTTAATTCGACGAACATACACGAAATTATTACCGTCTTTTGCCCATACACCATTTTTTACCGAAAGCATTGAACCACCGGAAAGTGCACGAGTACGCATATCACGGGCAAACTGTTCAGTTTGTGGAATCCCCCATTCACCAATAATCATGGTAAAAAACACCAGTGGAAGTGCCGTTTTCATGACAGCTAATCCAATTTTAAAACGAGAAAAACCCGCAGATTGCATGACCACTAATTCACTACGGCTGGCTAAATTACCTAACGCAATTAAGGCACCTAACAAAGCCGCCATCGGGAAAAAGGTTTCTACATCTTTTGGCATCGTTAAGCCTGTATAAGCCACCGCTTGCCAAATATCATAAGAACCTTTCCCTACGCTACGGAATTGCTCTACAAATTTGATAATTGCTGAAAGGCCAACCAACGTAAATAGCGTGGCAAAAATTGCCCCTAAGATGCTTTTACCGATATAACGATCAAGAGTATTCATTAACATTGTTATTACCCTTTTCTGAATACACGACGGAATTTATGCATAGCAGTGCTATCCCAACTATTCAGCACAATCCCTAAAATTAAAAAGGCGATATTTACCAACGGCATTAACAAACCTGCATCAAGCTTATCAGCCCCCCCCGCAGATTTAAATGAGCTTTGCAATAAGAAGTAAATTAAATAAAGCAATAGTGCCGGTAAGATCTTCGCAAAACGGCCTTGGCGAGGATTCACTTTACTCATTGGTACAGCAATAAGCGCCATTAAAGGCACCGCTAAAATTAAGGTAATTCGCCAATGTAATTCTGCCTTGGCTGCGGGACTTTTATCTTTTAATAATTGCTCAAAAGATAATTCAGCGGCTTCATCACTTTCCGAGTTTGTCTCTTGATGGCCTAAATAGGCTTGGTAGTCATCAAAATGTGTAATACGGAAATCAGGAAGCACGGATGTGCCTTCTACACGTAAGGTATTCTGTAAATTCAAGACTTGGTCGCCATTTGGTAACGCTTTTAACTCACCTTTTTCAGCGGTAACCACTGACGGTTTCGTTTGACCTTTGGCTTTCATTTGGAAAAGATAAACATCACTGATTTGATTACCGTTAATCTTATCAATGAATAAGACGAAATTATTGTTGCTTGTGGACATGAATTGACCAGAAGCCAATGCCCCCATGGTTGGGTTCGCTTTAGCATCTTCGACAATCGCCGCTTGCTTTTGAATGGCCCATGGCGAAAGCCACAATGCATTGTAAGCAGCCAAGCCAGCTGTGAACAAAGAAAGAATTAACGCCACACGAACAAGGATACGTTGTCCCACACCACAAGCCCGCATTACCGTAATCTCACTTTCTGCGTAGAATCGACCGAAAGTCAGCAAAATGGCGATAAACAAACATAATGGCAACATTAATTGCGCCATTGTCGGCATCCCTAAACCAAGTAAAGAGAACACCAGATCGGCGGGAACCTTACCATTTGCCGCTGAACCAAGTACGCGCACAAGTTGTTGGCTGAAGAAAATTAAAAGCAAAATAAACAAAATTGCAATCTGGCTTTTAAAGACTTCCTTTGTTAAATATCGGGTTAATATCATTCTTTTTTTTCTAACTAAAAAACACGGGAAACTGGCTAATTTAGATGGCGTATGATACCTTATTTTGACTGATTTAAATAGCAAATTAGCAACATAAGGAAATAACATGAAATATCAAGCAAACTCAACCGCACTTTCTCAATCAACCGATTGCCTTATTATCGGCATTTATGAGAACAATGAATTGACAAAAAGTTTCAATGAAATCGATCAAATCACACAAGGCTACCTCAGCCTGTTAGCTCAAAGCCAAGATCTTTCAGGTAAAATTGGCCAAGCGACTCTGCTTCATTCATTACCTAATCTTGCGACTAAACGCGTGTTAGTCGCAGGTTGTGGTAAAAAAGGCGAAACGACTGAACGCCAATTTAAACAAATCATCCAACGCGTAACCCAAACATTAAAAGAATTAAATATTCAACAAGCGGTGAATAATTTAACGGATGTGGAAATTAAAGATCGCGATCTATTTTGGAATGTACGTTTTACTGTTGAAACCATCGAACATAGTCTCTATCAATTCGATGAATTTAAAAGTAAAAAAGCGGATGCTATCTCACTTCAAGAAATCATTTTTAATACCGATGATTCACAAGCTCAGCAAGCCATCGCAGAAGCGCAAGCCATTGCAAATGGTATAAAAGCCGCGCGTAATATCGCGAATATGCCACCTAATATTTGTACACCGGCTTATTTAGCTGAACAAGCTAGAAATTTAGCCGAAACATCAACCGCACTTTCCTTAGATGTGATTGATGAAGAAGAAATGACAAAACTTGGTATGAATGCGTATTTAGCGGTATCTGGTGGTTCTCAACACCCCGCTTACCTATCTATTTTGCATTTCAACAACGCCCCAGATAAAAATGCGAAACCTATCGTATTAGTGGGCAAAGGATTGACCTTTGATGCGGGTGGTATTTCGTTAAAACCAGCCGCAGATATGGATGAGATGAAATACGATATGTGCGGTGCTGCCTCTGTT
>OBVN01000462.1_pt1 | contig 8736 bp, 6 predicted proteins | sample 1476171 | NCBI WGS metagenome assembly OBVN01 (sample SAMEA2580014, study PRJEB22360) | human gut metagenome | biome: human gut; feature: human-associated habitat; material: faeces | place: Denmark | collected 2008/2010
AAATGCTCTTAAGAAAAAGAACGCAATCCGTTTTTTGTCGCGGGGGTTCCAGCCGATCAATTCAGTGCAACAGGGCAGCTTTGGGGCAACCCGCTTTACGATTGGAAAGAACATAAAAAACAAGGCTATACTTGGTGGATTCACCGAATTGAAGAAAGCTTCAAGATTTATGATGTACTTCGCATCGATCATTTCAAAGGTTTCTCTGATTATTGGCAAGTAGATGGAAAAGCCGATATTGCTAAATACGGCACTTGGCAGCCTGGTCCGGGTTATGACTTATTCAAAGTGGTTAAAGAACAACTAGGTGATTTACCAATTATTGCCGAGGATTTAGGTAATATTGATGAAAAAGCCAGAAAATTACTTACAGATTGTAATTATCCCGGCATGAAGATTTTGCAATTTGGCTTTGAAGATGTCACTGGAAAAAGCTTAGATAGCCCGCATTATTGCATCCCGCATTCTATTGCTTATACAGGCACGCATGATAATGATGTGACCAATGGTTGGTATAACGGTCTTACCACCCAACAGCAGCAATATATCAATGATTATACGCACCGTCATAATGATGAGTCGATTTGCCAAGCAATGATTCGTCAGCTCTTTGCAACGGTCAACAATACTGCGATTGCAACGATGCAAGATATTTTAGATTCGCCTGCGAGTTCAAGAATGAATATTCCTTCAACGATTGGTGGAAACTGGCAATGGAGAATGCAGCAATCTGATTTAACGCAAGATAAAAAAGACTTTTTAGCCAAAATGACCACGTTATATCAACGTGCTAATCAGGAAATCCCTATGATTAAATTTAGTACATTTGTAAAAAACAAAACGAATAAATCGCTTGAACAATTAAGCGATAAAGAAACTTATATTCAATTATTAAATTACGTGAAAACACTCTCTGCAGATAAACCTAAAAACACAGGTAAACGTAAGGTTTACTATATCTCAGCTGAGTTTTTAATTGGTAAATTACTTTCTAATAACCTGATTAACCTTGGTGTGTATCAAGATATCAAAGCGGAATTAGAAAGCGCGGGTAAATCATTAAGCCATATTGAAGATATTGAGCCAGAACCGTCTTTAGGAAATGGTGGGTTAGGTCGTTTGGCTTCTTGTTTTATTGATTCAATGTCTACGCTTGGCTTAAATGCGGAAGGGGTCGGTTTAAATTATCATTATGGCTTATTTAAACAAGTCTTTAAAAAGAATGAACAACATGCTGAACCTAATGACTGGATTGAAGATTGTTCTTGGTTGATTCCAACCGATATTAGCTATGAGGTGCCATTTAAGAAATTTACGTTAACCTCTAAATTAGATCGCATTGATATTTTAGGTTATAAGAAAGAAACAAAAAATTATCTCAATTTATTTGATATTAAATCAGTGAATCCTAAACTGATTAAAAAAGGTATCGAGTTTGATAAAACTGCGATTGAAGAAAATCTAACATTATTCCTTTATCCAGATGATTCAGATAAAAATGGGGAATTACTGCGTATTTATCAACAATACTTCATGGTATCAAATGCAGCACAATTATTAATTGATGAAGCAATTGCACGTGGCAGTAATTTACATGATTTAGCCGATTATGCGTATGTTCAGATCAACGATACTCACCCTTCAATGGTGATTCCTGAATTAATTCGCTTATTAACGGAAAAACATAAAATTAAGTTTGCAGAAGCGGTTGAAATTGTACGTAAGATGGTGGGCTACACAAACCATACAATTTTGGCTGAAGCATTAGAAAAATGGCCACTCGCTTATTTAGATGAAGTAGTGCCTCATTTAGTGGTGATCATTAAAAAATTAGATAAATTAGTGCGGGCCGAGTATAAAGATCCTGCCGTACAAATTATTGATAAACAAAAACGTGTGCATATGGCGCACATGGACATCCACTTTTCAAATTCTGTGAATGGTGTGGCGGCATTACATACGGAGATTTTGAAAAATTCAGAGCTTAAAGCGTTCTATGCGTTATATCCTGAAAAATTCAATAATAAGACAAACGGCATTACCTTCCGCCGTTGGTTAGAGTTTTCTAACCAACCATTAGCGTCTTACATTAAAGAATTGATTGGCGATGAGTATTTGCATGATGCAACCAAATTAGAAAAATTGTTAGCCTTTAAAGATGATAAAAAGGTTCATCAACAATTAGCGAAAATTAAGTTTGAAAACAAATTAGCATTGAAAACCTACCTTAAAGAAAATAAAGGTATTGATTTAGATGAAAATTCAATCATTGATACGCAAATTAAGCGTTTCCATGAATATAAACGCCAACAAATGAATGCGCTTTATGTGATTCATAAATACTTAGAAATTAAAGCAGGTAAATTACCAAAACGTAAAATTACGGTGATTTTTGGCGGAAAAGCTGCACCTGCTTATATTATTGCACAGGATATTATTCACTTAATTCTTTGCTTATCTGAGTTAATCAATAATGATCCTGAAGTGAACAAGTATTTAAACGTCTATTTGGTGGAAAACTATAATGTGAGCGTGGCGGAAAAACTCATTCCAGCAACCGATATCTCAGAACAAATTTCACTTGCCTCTAAAGAAGCTTCCGGTACAGGGAATATGAAATTTATGCTGAATGGTGCATTAACGTTAGGCACAATGGATGGGGCTAATGTTGAAATTGCAGAATTAGCTGGTGCTGAAAATATCTATACATTCGGTAAAGATTCAGAAAGCATTATTAAACTTTATGAAACAGCAGGTTATGTTTCAAAAGAATATTACGAAAACGACAAAGAGATTAAAAGAGCGGTTGATTTTATTCTTAATCCTGCCGTGGTGAAATTAGGGAATAAAACACGTTTAGAACGTCTTTATAACGAATTATTGAATAAAGACTGGTTTATGACGTTAATTGACTTTAATGCTTATGTCGACGCGAAAGAACAAATCTTAGCTGATTATGAAGATCAAGATAGTTGGAATGAGAAAGTAGTTCACAATATCGCAAAAGCGGGCTTTTTCTCATCAGATCGTACTATTGCTCAATATAATGCAGACATCTGGCATTGTGAGGGCTAAGGGGGAGGCAATGAAACTACTTACCCTGAATGTACACGCTTGGTTAGAAACTAACCAAGCGGAAAAAATAGAGATTCTTGCTGAGACTATTGTGGAAAAGGGTTATGACATCATTGCCTTACAAGAGGTTAATCAATTGATGTCGGCTCCTGCTATTTCGTCAACGTTAAAGCAAGATAACTATGGTGTCATTCTGTTGAATAAAATCAATCAACGCGTTGCACAAAAATATTCGCTTTTTTGGAGCAATTCGCATATTGGTTACGATAAATATGATGAAGGCATTGCGTTTTTAACCCGTTTGCCTGTTTACGATGTTGATGCGTTTTATTGTAGCCAACACCAACGTCTTGACTCGATTCTTTCGCGTAAAATCATTGGTTTGACGGTGGAATATCAAGGCCAATTGATTGAATGTTATTCTTGCCACATCAATTTGCCAAATTGTGATGGGGAAAACCAACTCGATAATGTTCGTTATATTGTAGAGCGGAGTCAAAGTGCGAATCTGAAAATCTTGATGGGCGATTTCAATACCGATGCAATAAGCGACCAACAAGCTTACCAACAAATTAAATCCTTAGGCTTATTCGATACCTTTGAAATGGCAGAACAGAAGGATAGCGGCATTACTGTAGAGAAAGCGATTGACGGCTGGAAAGGCCATAGTCAAGAAAAGCGATTAGATTATATTTTTTTAAATCAGGCAAAAAAGGTTTTATCCAGTCAGGTTATTTTTAATGGGAAAAATAAACCGATTGTTTCCGACCATTTTGGCGTAGAAGTAGATCTCATCTTGTAGGAGGATTGATATGAAAAAACTACTCAGTTTTGAGTTTTGGCAAAAATTCGGTAAATGCCTAATGGTTGTGATTGCCGTTATGCCAGCAGCGGGTTTAATGGTGAGTATTGGTAACTCACTGCCTTTGATTAGTGACGCAGAATGGCTAGCGCGTGTCGGAAACATTATCGCTCAAATTGGTTGGGGGATTATCGGTAATCTTCATTTATTATTTGCTTTAGCAATTGGTGGTAGCTGGGCAAATGAGCGTGCAGGTGGGGCATTTGCAGCGGGCCTTGCTTTCATTTTAATTAACTTAATCACTGGTCACTTTTTCGGTGTGAAGATTGAAATGCTAGCCGATCCAAATGCTCACGTAAGTACCGTATTTGCAGGAGAAATCCCAGTTGCACATTACTTTGTGAATATTCTAGGACAGCCTGCGTTGAATATGGGGGTATTCGTCGGTATTATTGCGGGTTTTGTGGGGGCAACAACCTTCAATAGTTACTACAATTTCCGTAAATTACCTGAAGTACTCACTTTCTTTAATGGTAAACGTTTTGTTCCTTTCGTTGTCATTTATCGTTCTGTATTAGTCGCTATCGTTTTATCGCTATTCTGGCCTTTAGTTCAAACTGGAATTAACCATTTCGGTCAATGGATTGCGAACTCACAAAACTCAGCGCCAATCTTAGCACCATTTATTTATGGTACCTTAGAACGTCTATTGCTTCCATTTGGTTTACACCATATGTTGACCATCCCAATGAACTACACTTCATTAGGCGGTACTTATGAGTTCTTAACCGGTGCACAACAAGGTAAACAAGTATTTGGCCAAGACCCACTGTGGCTTGCCTGGGTGACGGACTTAATTAACCTTAAAGATGCGGGTAACTTAACCCAATATAATGATCTTCTTTCAACCGTGACACCTGCTCGATTTAAAGTAGGACAAATGATTGGTTCAACTGGTATCTTAATGGGCTTGACTCTCGCAATGTATATCAATGTGGATGAAGACAAGAAAAAACTCTATAAAGGTATTTTCCTTTCATCAGCACTTGCGGTGTTCTTAACAGGGGTAACAGAGCCAATCGAATACATGTTTATGTTTGTCGCATTACCACTTTATATTGTTTATGCTTTAGTACAAGGTTGTGCTTTCGCCATGGCAGATATCGTGGACTTGCGTGTGCATTCATTCGGTAACATTGAGTTCTTAACGCGTACACCAATGGCGATTAAAGCAGGCATTGGTATGGATGTGATCAACTTTATCTGGGTATCGATCCTATTTGCTGTTGCTATGTTCTTTATCGCGAACTTTATGATTAAGAAATTTAATCTTGCAACAGCAGGCCGTAATGGTAACTATGATGCGAAAGGTTCAGATGAAGCTTCTAGCGATGAGCCAAAAGTGGCGAATGCTAGCACGCAAGTTATTCAAATCATCAACTTACTTGGCGGACGTAATAACATCGCAGATGTTGATGCTTGTATGACACGTTTACGTATCACCGTACATAATCCAGATTTAGTGGGTGATGAAGCCAGCTGGAAACAAGCGGGTGCAATGGGCTTTATCGTGAAAGGTTCTGGTATCCAAGCGATTTATGGGCCAAAAGCAGATGTCTTAAAATCAGATATTCAAGACGTGCTTTCATCTGGTGTTGAAATTCCTAAAATGTAATTCAGCCTAAATGCTAATTTTATCCCCGCTCTTCAAGGCGGGGATATCATATACCTCTCCTAGATATTGAATATCTTCAATATATCTCCAAAATTCCTTTATTTGATACCATCTATAAAATATTGTCACAACTTCGGCGCTAGAAAAAATACCGCCCATTGTGTAACGAGCGGTATTTCTAGTGTTAGAAGGGAAGTGGTCATTAAATGATTAACTGACCGATAATACTGCGAGTTTCTTCTCGAACCTCGGTAAGTTTCACTTTCACTAAATCACCGATTTTGTAACGGCGTTCCCCTTGAATATACAGTGCCAATTCATCAGCATTCACTTGCATTTCATCTTTATTTGGATGCAATGTGGAGGCCGGTACGAACATGGATGCGCCATTTTCCAATAATTGAACCCGTAAACCGCCACGCATTACATCTTGCACTTCTGCATCCAATTCAGCATTTTCTGCGACTTTATCCGCAAGATAGCGACAATATAACCAATCTGCAATATCACGCTCAACCAAGCGATTTTGACGACGGGCTTCTTGTAAGCGAGCAAGGACTTCATCTTGTGGTTTTTCACAAGCTTGTTGTGTGAGCACAGCTTTAATTAAACGATGGTTTACCATATCGGAATATTTACGGATAGGCGATGTCCAAGTTGCATAACCTTCTAATCCAAGCCCAAAATGTGGAGCAAGTTCCGATTTAAATTCCGCAAAGGTTAAATAACGACGTAAACGGAATTCTAAATAGTCACCTTCAATCGGTTCAATATCATGACGCATTTGGCAATAACCCTTTAAGGTTGCCAAATTTTCTACCGAATAACGCTCAGCAAGCTCGGCTTGATTTTCTTCATTAGCTAAATTTGCCATTAAGAAATTATGCGCGTTTTCTAAGAATTTCTTATCAAACCCAGAGTGTGTATTAAAAATACCGGTTTGTGCTTGTTCAGCTAAGAATTGTGCAGCACAGATATTGGCAATAATCATGGATTCTTCCACGATTTGATTGGCAATACGACGATATTCCGCTTTAATTTCTTTTACTTTGCCATTTTCAGCGAGAATAAAGGAGTAATCCGGTTTCTCTTTAAATAAAAGAGAATGCGTTTTACGCCATTGAATACGTGCTTTGGTAAATTGATGTAGCCAATCAATTTGCTGTGCAATTTCTGGTGTTTCCGGTTGCCATGCATCCGGTACTTGTTCTAAATAATCTGAGATCTTGTTATAGACTAATTTTGCTTTAGATTGCACATAAGCAGACACAAAATGCGGTTTAGTCGTGATGTTGCCTACAAGATCCGTTTCAATGTAACACACTAATGCAGGGCGAGTTTCATTTGCCATTAATGAGCATAATTCATCAGACAATTCACGCGGCAACATAGGAATGTTAAAGCCTGGTAAATAATTAGTGAAACAACGCTGTTTCGCATCTTTTTCAATTTGTGAATCTAATGCAATGTAAGCCGTAGGATCAGCAATAGCAACGACTAATCGCCAGCCGGTTTGTGTACCATTTTGCTCGACAGGTTCGATGTAAAGAGCATCGTCCATATCCTGCGTGCTTTCAGAGTCAATCGTGACAAAATGAAGTGCGGTCAGATCTTCGCGAGTTTGTTGATCTAACATCTCATAACTTTCTGCACCTTGCACAGGATGACGAGATTGCTCATGACGTGCCAATGTGACCCACCAAGGGGCTAATTCATCATCAGCACGGCAGATAAATTGATTAATGGTGGCATAGAAAAAGCGATCATCACGTAGTGGGTGTGTTTTTAAATTTGCTACGACCCAGTCGCCTTCTTGTAATTCTTCTTTGACGGATTTAGCTTGTTGCGCGCCAATGGGTTGGTTGATACTTGGGTGATCAACCAAAACTTGTAATTTTTTGTCTTTATTGAACCGCACTTTGGCAATAAAGCGAGTGAGCATTGGCTCAATTAATTCTTCAGGTTCAGCTTGCTCTTTATCACCTTGTTTTTCGATGGTGGCTTTAATTTTGTCACCGTGCATGACTTTTTTCATTGCAGGTGGGGCAATAAAGTAGCTTTTTTTATCGCACTCTAAAAAACCATAAGCTTTATCAGTACTTTTTACCACGCCTTCAACGTGTTCTTTGCTATCGTGGATTTGTTGCTTAAGTTGTGCGAGTAATGGATTATCTTGGAACATAGTTATATTAAAAAAAAGAGAAAAGGCAGACTGAAAAGCCTGCCTAAAAAATAGATTGTACGAAAAATTATTCTTCGCCTAATTCGCCCATTGCAGTGATGCTGAAACCTGCATCTACGTGAACGATTTCACCGGTAATACCCGATGCTAAATCAGAGCATAAGAATGCTGCTGAGTTACCCACATCTTCGATAGTAACAGTGCGGCGTAATGCTGCGGTTTTCTCAAATGCAGAAAGCATTTTCTTGAGGTTTTTAATACCTGATGCCGCTAAAGTACGGATTGGACCTGCAGAGATTGCATTCACACGAATACCTTCTTTACCTAAATCAGCCGCCATTACACGAGTTGCCGCTTCAAGAGACGCTTTCGCTAAACACATCACGTTGTAGTTAGGAATTGCGCGCTCTGCTCCTAAGTAAGAAAGGGTTAATAACGCTGCATTTGGATTTAAGTAAGGACGTGCCGCTTGTGCCATAGCAACAAAGCTGAATGCACTGATGTCATGAGCGATACGGTAGCCTTCACGAGTTGCTGCGTTTACGTAATCGCCATCTAATTGGTCGCCTGGTGCGAATGCGATAGCGTGTACGAAACCATCAAATTTTTCCCAACGTTTGCTTAATTCTGCAAAGCAGTTTTGGATGCTTTCATCGGTCGCTACGTCTAAAGGTAATACGATGTCAGAACCAAATTCTTTTGCAAATTCTTCTACGCGTGGTTGTAATTTATCGTTTAAATAAGTGAAAGCAAGTTCAGCGCCTTGCTCTTTCATTGCTTTTGCAATTCCGTAAGCAATAGAACGGTTGCTTGCAAGACCTGTTACTAAAATACGTTTACCAGTTAAGAAACCCATATTTTCTCCTATGTTTGAGTTAAAAAAATCGACGAGATTATACTTGTTTTGTGTGCTTTCGGCAATCAATCACACTTTGTACCAGTTAGGCGGGATTATCAATATCTTTAAATTCTACATCCAAGCCATATTCAGCCGCTAGCCAT
>OBVN01000466.1_pt1 | contig 8539 bp, 7 predicted proteins | sample 1476171 | NCBI WGS metagenome assembly OBVN01 (sample SAMEA2580014, study PRJEB22360) | human gut metagenome | biome: human gut; feature: human-associated habitat; material: faeces | place: Denmark | collected 2008/2010
TGTTGATTCACTTGGTTAAGTGGCATCGAAGCCAATTTGCGATAAATGAGGCTACGCAACTCATGTTTCACTTTCGTACTGGCAAAATAAGAAGCCTGCACCGATTTTTTACCCGCAAAGGCACGCAACGCCAAAGCAGCAATTAAAACAATACCCAAAATGACCGCACTTAGTGGGCCTAATTCATTAAAATAAGCCGCCTGTAAAATATAAGAAAACACGACAGCACTGATAATCCCACCAATTAACGCCACCCAGTTCCATAACACCGTGATGCCAATCCATTTTTTACTGTCGGCCACCGTGTTAATTAGGCGTTTATCTATCATCATAATGATTGCTCCTAAAAACAAAAAAGAAGTACGCACATTACTATGCGTACTTTGCTACCAATCTAACAACCAAAAAACGAGTCTATTTCGTATCATTGTCATTAAGTGATAAAAACTGTGAAAATTATAGTAAAGAATACACACAAATAATAGATCTAATTGAAAATTATTTCCATTTCTAAATAAAACAAAAAAATACCGCACTCAGTTTCCCAAAGCGCGGTCATTTTTAATGATATTTTTGAGTGTTAGACTAAACGTCTAGGTTTGCTCGCAACGCATTCATTTCGATGAATTCACGGCGAGGCTCAACTTCATCACCCATTAATGTGGTGAAGAGTTGGTCTGCTGCAACAGCATCTTTAATTGATACTTTTAACATACGACGAGCATTTGGATCCATGGTGGTTTCCCAAAGTTGCTCAGCGTTCATTTCACCCAACCCTTTATAACGTTGGATTTCTAAGCCACGACGAGATTCTTTCATTAACCATTCAACGGCTTGTTCAAATGATTGAACGGGTTGAGTTTTTTCACCACGAGTAACGTAAGCACCCTCTTCTAGCAAGCCATTCACTTGCTGACCGAATACGGTAATCTTTGCAAATTCATTGCCCGTTACAAAATCAAAGTTGATGAAGTAATCGGTATCAATACCATGTTTACGAACAGTAATGACTGCTTCATATACTTGGCGTTCGCTGTTAAATTGCGTTCTTGCCGAATATAAATGTGCTTCCGTTTCTTTTGCGGTTAAGTACGCAACAAAAGAATTCGCCCAATTTTCGACTGCACTTTCATTACGCATTAACTCAACGGTTAATTGTGATTGATAAACCAAACCTTGTAATAATGGCTCAGGATAGTAACGACTTAAACGAGTAATTAATTTCTGAACATTGTTATATTCGCCTACTAATTTTTCGAACACTAAGTCATTCATTGCCGGTGCATTAGCACTGATATGCAACGCTGCACCATCTAACGCAAGCATTAACTCATATTGCACCATTTCGTCGTTATCTTTGATGTAACGCTCTTGTTTACCTTTTTTCACTTTATAAAGTGGTGGCTGAGCAATATACACGTAACCACGCTCAATTAATTCCGGCATTTGACGATAGAAGAAGGTCAACAATAAAGTACGAATGTGTGAACCGTCCACGTCCGCATCAGTCATGATAATGATGTGATGATAACGTAATTTATCTGGATTATATTCATCGCGGCCAATACCACAGCCTAGCGCCGTAATTAATGTACCCACTTCTTGAGAAGAAAGCATTTTGTCAAAACGTGCTTTTTCAACGTTAAGAATCTTCCCTTTTAACGGTAAAATTGCTTGGGTTTTACGATCACGACCTGATTTTGCCGAACCACCCGCAGAATCCCCCTCCACGAGGTAAAGTTCTGAAAGTGCTGGATCTTTTTCTTGGCAATCCGCTAATTTACCCGGAAGGCCTGCAATATCTAATGCGCCTTTACGACGGGTCATTTCACGTGCTTTACGAGCCGCTTCACGTGCACGTGCAGCCGTAATAATTTGATTTACAATGATTTTCGCATCGGCTGGATTTTCTAATAGATATTCCTGCATGCGCTCATTCATGGCAGATTCAACCGCACTTTTCACTTCAGAAGACACTAATTTGTCTTTTGTTTGCGAAGAGAATTTAGGATCTGGCACTTTCACCGAAATAATCGCCACCAAACCTTCACGCGCATCGTCACCTGATGTGCTCACTTTCTCTTTTTTCAATAACCCTTCGCTTTCCATATAGTTATTTAAGCTACGAGTTAATGCACCACGGAAACCGGCCAAGTGTGTACCACCATCACGCTGTGGAATGTTATTGGTAAAGCAATAAACGTTTTCGTTTACGCCATCATTCCATTGCAATGCAACTTCCACGCCAATACCGTCTTTTTCAGCTGAAAAATAGAATGGTTTTGGGTGAATTGGATTTTTATTTTTATTTAAATATTCAACGAACGCTTGAATACCACCTTCATAATGGAAGTGATCTTCTGTGCCATCACGTTTATCGATTAAACGAATTGATACACCAGAGTTTAAGAATGAAAGCTCACGTAAACGTTTTGCTAAAATTTTGTAATCGAAAGTTGTAATTGCAAAGATTTCTGGACTTGGCCAGAAACGCACCGTTGTACCCGTCGCTTGCGTTTCACCGATAATAGTTAAAGGCCCTTGAGGCTCACCTAAGTGATAGAATTGCTCGTACACATGACCTTGGCGACGAATGGTTAATTGCAATTTATCAGAAAGTGCATTTACTACCGAAACACCCACGCCGTGCAAACCACCTGATACTTTATAAGAGTTATCATCGAATTTACCGCCCGCGTGAAGCACTGTCATGATTACTTCTGCTGCAGAAACACCTTCTTCCGGATGAATATCTACTGGAATACCACGGCCGTCATCTTGCACGGAAACAGAATTATCATCATGAATAGTGACGATAATATCGGAACAATAGCCAGCAAGCGCCTCATCGATCGCGTTATCCACCACCTCAAACACCATATGGTGTAGGCCTGTTCCATCATCGGTATCCCCAATATACATGCCCGGACGTTTCCGAACCGCATCAAGCCCTTTTAAGACTTTAATACTTGATGCACCATAAGCATTTTCTGTAACCGGTGTTTCTGACATAGTTTTTCTCTATTTTGTAATGAAAATTGTGCGGAATTATAGCAAAAAACTGACTATTTTGCGAAATAAAAGTGCGGTCAAAATTTTCGCTGTTTAAAAACCAATAAACAAGTACATAGCATATAAAACAAAAAGACGAGTTTTATCTAAACTCGTCTTTTTTATTGTATTAACACTTATTTCCAAATATGGTTATTTAACCCGAGTTCTTTCACCATATCTGTGAAACCTTTGATACTCGAAATATAATCACGGATCGTATTGTCTTCCAACAATGACTTTTCAAAGGATGGTTCAAAACTATTCTTTCCTAAATTAACCGCAATAATCACTTCTCGATTACGAAGCACCATCGAAATAGGGCTATTAAATTTCTCTTTCAATCCACAAAAGCGTTCCATTAACTTAGGCGATAAGGCATATCTTGCTAAGATTTGATCTTCAGTAAAGACATCAAAGTAACGATTAAAAGACGGATTATCCATCAATGCAATCTCACCTTCTTTTCTTAAACCCGCTTCTTTCTTATCGCAAACATAAACCCAATGGGCTAGTTCTTTAGGAAAAGTTGCTTTGAATAAAATGCCTTGAAAGTTCTTAATCCCTAATGATTTAACCGTTTTTTCCCTCAACTCCATGTTAAATGCTGAAAAATCACAGATTTCAACTTCAGTCTGGTTGAATTCACCAAAAATTAAATCCTCACTACGGAAAGTAGCGGGTCCCGTATCATAAACCGAGAGAAAATCAGCAATATGAAGACCTCTATCTGCTCTAAAATGGAAACCAAACTCCTGAACAATTGTGTTAATCACCCGAGTTTTAAATTCTGCGATAAAGCGTTTGTATCTAAAAAATAAGCGACGAAAACAATAAATGAGCACACCAAGAATCAATGCCGTACTTAATAGATTCTCACTCCCTATCGCGCCGAGAAGCAAAAATAACCCAAAAAACAACCCTATTATCGATTTGTTAATAAGGGATTTTATGGCTAAACGTTCCTCATCTAATTTTTCCAATCCAAGAAAACGAATCCCTTCAATCTCTTTTGGTGTATTCATTGTTTTTCCACTTATTGTTTAAATAAATTACCCACATTAGGGACTTCCGCTTCATTCTGAGGAATATCGAAAAATGTTCCTTTCTGGAAATTAAACAAGTTTGCAATTAAATTTGATGGGAACATTTCCACCGCATTGTTATACTCTTCAACTGCTGAGTTATAAGTACGTCTTGCTGCAGAAATTTGCTCTTCTACATCGCTAAGTACGGTCTGAATTTGCATAAGATTTTGATTAGATTTGAGATCAGGGTAATTTTCTAGACGAACCTGTAAATGACGTAATACCCCCGAAATCTCATTATTGAGTTGGAATTTTTCACTTGTAGTATGAGCTAATTTAGCACTTTCACGTAACGTTACGATACGCTCAAGCAAGCTACGCTCATGCGACATATATTCCTTTGCTGTGGCAACAAGGTTTGGTAACAAATCATAACGGCGTTTTAACTGAACATCCACGCTTGCCTCAACACTGCTCACTTGATTACGTCTCATAACCAATTTGTTATACATTGAAATGGTGAAAGCTAAAGTTACAACAACAATACCTGCGACTACACTCATCATTATTTTCTCCATAAAAAATTATCCCTGCTTAGTATAGGGAAAAGCGTAATAAAATCCATTCTCTTAGACAATTTTTTGTTGATAAAAATCAATAAAAATAAACAAAACCAAGAAATTAGCTTATCTACTTACCTATTCATGTCGCTGCAAAGTGCGGTCAGTTTTTGCAAAGATTTTATAACATCAATAAACCACCGTGTGAATAAAAAACCTGTTTCTATCCTACATTAGAAACAGGTTAAATCTAATTAAACTCTACCAAAGATACCAATCATATTTGTTAATAATCTCGTTGAGATCTTGCACTGATGAACTAGATGATAATTTATTTAAATCTTCTTTCAGCGCTTCCCAAACACCTAAAGTATCTGTAAGTTCATCTTCTTCATCAGAAAAAAGTTCAACCTCTGTATCATTAAGATTATCGTTTAACTGATCATTAAGCGAATCAATTACAAGATCCGTTTTAAAAACCAAATTTTCAATGAAATTGATATAATCATGGGTTAAAAAGCTTAAATCAAATGCTTTAGCAAGAATCAATAACCCATTTAAGCCATTAACAACCTTACCAATTTCTTCGTTCATTTCTTCTGTAAAATGCATATTTCTCCCTTAGTTAAAATTATCTTCTTTTTGAAATTATGTAGCAGTTGCACAAAGCTGAAATTACGGTCACTGATCTTGTCGAAGTGCAAGTAATTTCAGCTTCTCCGATACACAGAACGAATGCTTCGACAAGCTCAGCAAGCGTTTTGTACATTCGCTACATAGTACTGCTTCTTTTAAAATGTCACAAGTCCCTTAATTGTTATTATTGCAGGCTTTCATTAGCCATTTTTTGCCTGTTGACAATCTTTTTCCCCCTTCCCTCTTCGATAGCGTGCATCTCCAGACGCGTGCTTTTCTTTTCCACTCATTATTCTTATAAATACGTTTACGCCAATCTGTCGCTCTATACCTATTTATAGTTGCAATAATTTAACAAATGAGAATAACTCTCAATTAATCTATAAAAACAAAAGGTTACATCTTATATTAGGATAAAAAATAGGGATATTTTTGATTACGATCAAATAAATTTCCCTCATTAAGGCATATCATGGGTAAATTAACCATACAAGTAACGTGCCAATTGGAGTGATTATATGCAACGAAGTGATGGATTATTTTCTGCTTTAGCAGAAGTTTCCCGTCGGGATTTTATGAAGTTATGTACCGCACTTGCGGCGACTATGGGGTTAAGTTCAAAAGCGGGTGCAGAAATGACCGCTGCTTTAACCGAACCTAAACGTCCACCAGTATTATGGATTGGTGCGCAAGAATGTACGGGTTGTACTGAATCCTTACTACGTGCGACCCACCCAACAGTAGAAAACTTGGTATTGGAAATGATTTCCTTAGAATACCACGAAACCCTTTCTGCAGCCTTCGGGGAACAAGCTGAAGATAATAAACACAATGCAATTAAACAGTATTATGGAAAATATGTTTTAGTCGTAGATGGATCTATTCCGGTGAAAGACGGCGGCGTCTATTGTATGGTAGCAGGTAAACCGATTGTAGAACATATCCAAGAAGCCGCTAAAGTAAGCGAATTGCTGCAGCGATTATTGCGATCGGTTCTTGTGCGGCATGGGGTGGCGTACCTTCTAGCGGTGGCAATCCAACTGGTGCAAGCAGCCTATCTGAAGTATTACCAAAAGGCACACCAGTGATTAATATTCCAGGCTGCCCACCAAATCCACACAACTTCCTTGCAACTGTCGCTTATATTCTTACTTATAAGAAACTACCCGCAATGGACAAATTAAATCGTCCATTATTCGCTTACGATCGCCTAATTCACGAAAACTGCTATCGTCGTCCTCACTTTGATGCAGGTCGCTTCGCTAAAGAATACGGCGATTATGGTCACCGCAACGGTTGGTGTTTGTATCATCTCGGTTGCAAAGGACCAGAAACTTACGGTAACTGCTCTACTTTAGAATTCTGTGATGTCGGCGGTAATAACTGGCCAGTCGGTATCGGACACCCTTGTTATGGTTGTAACGAAAAAGGCGTCGGCTTTACTAAAGGTATCTTCCAATTAGCGGGCGTAGAAAACCCAACGCCACGTGTTGAAAAACCTGATGTCAACAATACCGAAGGTTCAGGTGCAACTATGACCGCTATTGGTTTATTAGGTGGTGCCGCTGCAATCCTAGCCGGTGTGAGTGTTGTGACCTTACGCGAATTAAGCGCTCAACATAAAGCCCGTTCTGAAGCTAAAGCCGCAGAGAAAGAACAACATACAGGTAAATAATAATGGATAGACGAAAATTTCTAAAAGCAGGTATGCTTGGCGGAATCGCTTCCTCCTTGCCTGTGTCGAGTGCGCAGGCAACGGAAACGGTTGAGCCCATTCCTGGCGCACTAGGAATGCTTTACGACTCTACCCTTTGTGTAGGTTGTCAAGCATGTGTGGCTGAATGTCAAAACGTAAACCACACCCCCGTGAACCCAAAAGGTGATCAAACTTGGTCAAATAACGACAAACTCACCCCATTTACTCGTAACGTGATTCAAGTATGGAGTGATGGCAACGGCACAAATAAAGACAAAACAGAAAACGGCTATGCTTATGTGAAAAAACAATGTATGCATTGCGTTGACCCTAACTGTGTTGCGGTTTGTCCTGTTCAAGCCCTTACTAAAGATCCAAAAACGGGTATCGTAAAATATGATCCAGATATCTGTACTGGTTGCCGTTATTGCATGGTTGGCTGTCCTTTTGATGTACCAAAATACGACTATGACAATCCATTCGGTGAAATCAGCAAATGTGAACTCTGTAACCAAAAAGGTGTTGAACGTTTAGATAAAGGCGAATTACCTGGTTGCTGTCATGTTTGTCCAACTGGCGCCATTATTTTTGGTACACGTGAAGAATTATTGGTTGAAGCTAAACGTCGTTTAAGCTTATTACGTGGTACTGAATATGATTACCCGCGTCAAAGCGTCAATAGTACAGATAAATACCGTGCTACCGTGCCGGCATATCAATATCACATCTACGGTGAAAAAGAAGGTGGCGGTACACAGGTACTCGCCTTAAGTGGTGTTCCTTTTACTAATCTTGGTTTACCAGACTTAGATGAAGTCGCGACAGGTTCTCGTGCGGCGCATTTGCAACACTTCTTGTATCGCGGTTTAGCATTACCGTTAGTCGCACTTGCCGGTCTAACCTTTATGACTTACAAAAATATGCACGGCGATAAAATTGCTGAGCGTATTGCAGCACAAAAAGAAGCCATGCGTCAGGCACGCAAGGAAATCGAAGAAGCGGAGGATGAGCATCATGAGTAATCCACGTCCGGTAGGCGGTCGCCTTGTTTCTGCCGCAATTCTCTTTTTTGCACCACTTGCCGTGCTTTGCGTTTTATTAATTTTAAAACGTTTAGTGTTTGGTATTGGTTCCGTGACCGCACTTAATGGCGGTTATCCTTGGGGTTTATGGATTGCCTTTGACTTACTTGTCGGTACAGGATTTGCCTGTGGTGGTTGGGCACTCGCTTGGACCGTGTACATTTTCAATAAAGGGAAATATCACGCTCTTGTTCGCCCAGCATTGCTTGCAAGTTTATTCGGCTATTCCCTTGGTGGTTTATCTATCACTATTGATATGGGACGTTATTGGCATTTACCGTATTTCTACATTCCAGGGCAGTTCAACACGAACTCTGTTCTATTTGAAACAGCATTTTGTATGACGGTGTATATCATCGTGGTGACCCTAGAGTTTGCGCCTGTATGGCTTGGTTTCTTCGGCTTGAAAAAATGGTTTAATAAACTGAATAAAATCATGTTTTTCATTATTGCCTTGGGTGCCTTGTTACCAATGATGCACCAATC
>OBVN01000469.1_pt1 | contig 8403 bp, 10 predicted proteins | sample 1476171 | NCBI WGS metagenome assembly OBVN01 (sample SAMEA2580014, study PRJEB22360) | human gut metagenome | biome: human gut; feature: human-associated habitat; material: faeces | place: Denmark | collected 2008/2010
TCATAAATCGCATTGGCACAAAGGTCAAAACGATATTGGCTTAATGAATTACGGAAAGTTTCTACTGTGCGATTGAATTCAGATTGAATCCAACGATCCGCTAATGAGAATTCGATCTCACCTTCGCTTAAATCTAATTTTTCATTTGTTAAGACGAAACGGCTTGCATTCCACAATTTGTTACAGAAGTTACGGTAGCCTTCTAGGCGTTTCATATCCCAGTTGATATCGCGACCGTTTGAAGCCAACGCAGCTAATGTGAAACGCAATGCGTCTGTACCGTGAGCTGTAATACCTTCAGCAAATTCTTTGCGCGTTGCTTTGGCAATTTTCTCTGCCAATTGCGGTTGCATCATGTTACCAGTACGTTTTTCAAGTAAATCTTCAAGGCTAATACCGTCAATCATATCGATCGGATCAAGCACGTTACCTTTCGATTTAGACATTTTTTGGCCTTGCTCATCACGGATTAAGCCCGTTACGTACACCGTTTTGAATGGCACTTGCGGTTTGCCGTTTTCATCTTTTACGAAGTGCATCGTAAACATAATCATACGCGCAACCCAGAAGAAGATGATGTCAAAGCCAGTAATCAACACATTCGTTGGGTGGAACATTTTGAGTTCTTTGGTTTGCTCTGGCCAACCTAAAGTGGAGAATGTCCATAAACCTGATGAGAACCACGTGTCTAACACGTCTTCATCTTGTTTGAGTTCAACCGTCGAATCTAAGTTGTATTTTGACCGCACTTCTTCTTCGTTACGTGCGACATACACGTTACCTTCCGCGTCATACCACGCAGGAATACGGTGTCCCCACCAAAGTTGGCGAGAGATACACCAATCTTGAATATCACGCATCCAAGAGAAGTAAAGGTTTTCATATTGTTTCGGTACGAATTGGATTTCGCCGTCTTCTACCGCTTTAATTGCTACATCAGCAAGCGGTTTCACGCTCACATACCATTGGTCGGTTAACATCGGCTCAATTGGCACGCCACCACGGTCGCCATAAGGCACTTTCAAATCGTGTGGTTTGATTTCGTCTAATAAACCTAGCGCTTCAAAATCTGCCACGATTTTCTTACGTGCAACAAAACGCTCTAAGCCACGGTAATCCGCAGGAATCGTCGCTTCATAGCCTGCAAGCGGTTTGCCGTCAGTACCAATAATTTCAGCTTCATCACGAATATCTGCGTTTAAGGTTAATACGTTAACCATCGGCAAGCTGTGACGTTTACCCACTTCGTAGTCGTTGAAGTCATGCGCAGGTGTGATTTTCACCACACCAGTACCAAATTCACGATCGACATATTCATCGGCAATAATCGGAATTTCACGATTTGCCAACGGAAGAACCACGGTTTTACCGATTAAAGATTGGTAACGTTCATCTTCAGGATGCACCGCAACCGCTGTATCGCCCAACATGGTTTCCGGACGTGTGGTTGCGACCACTAAATAATCTTTACCATCTGCCGTTTTTACACCGTTTGCTAACGGATAACGGAAATGCCAAAGAGAACCTTTGCTCTCTTTATTTTCAACTTCTAAATCAGAAATCGCGGTGTGAAGTTTTGGATCCCAGTTTACCAAGCGTTTGCCACGGTAAATCAAACCTTCTTCGTGCAAACGAACAAACACTTCTTTTACCGCGTTAGATAAACCATCGTCCATCGTGAAACGCTCACGTTCCCAGTCGATTGAGTTACCTAAACGACGCATTTGTTGGCTGATTGTGCCACCAGAATAGGCTTTCCAATCCCAAATTTTGTTAATAAACGCTTCACGACCATAATCGTGGCGAGTTTTGCCTTCTTCTGCGGCAATTTTACGTTCTACCACCATTTGAGTTGCGATACCCGCGTGGTCTGTCCCCGCTTGCCATAAGGTGTTATGCCCTTCCATACGGTTAAAACGGATTAAGGTATCCATTAAGGTTTGTTGGAAAGCATGCCCCATGTGCAAAGAACCTGTCACGTTCGGCGGCGGAATTGCAATGCAATAGCTCGGCGCATGTTCATTTTCAGACGGTTTAAAATAACCGCTCTCTTCCCAATGTTGATAAAGGGCTTGTTCTACCGCAGACGGATTAAAACGGTCTGCCATTTCGAATTTTTGTGTCATTTATTTTTCTCTTGCTTAGTAGGGTGAGTATAAACACACCGTTATATTAAATACTTGGCACGTTAATATACGCACCCAACAAATAATTAATTTTCTTTTTTATCTTTTATCCAAGGATGTTTATTATTTGGGTCACCGTATTGCCCACACGATTTTCTTACTTCATCATCTGATAGATAGTAACGAGGAATATTGATCGGTAACAATGCTGTATCAGCCACAACAGATAAAGGCCAATCGATAAAATATAATGGTCTAGTCATATGCTTAAAGCCAACACCATCGTAAAAATTACCAGCTACCATATTATAATCGTATCGAGTGCCAATATAAGGGCAAGGATCTTTCAGTGTCGTTAAAGTTCCACATCCATAGAGAAACATACTTAATAATATAAAAACGATTTTTTCATTTTCGCGCCTTATGCTCTTCATCAGATTCCGTATAGTAACGAATAATATCGTGATATTTATCTTCTTTAATTTGGCTTAAATCAAAAGGTTTGTCATCATTCTCTTGTTGCACTTTATTTTTAAAACGTGAATTCAGCATTACACCCAAAATAACAAAAACAATAAACGCAACAATGGTATAACCTATTCCAACACCAAGACAGCCTAGACCGCCAGGCCCCATGCCAGCGTCCATACAAGCAAAACTCATTAAAAAAGGAAAAGAAATAAATGCTAATATGGCTGACAATACAATAATCATAAGAAACTCTCTTGGATATCTTGGTTACTTAATTAGGTCAAACTCAATCACCCAAAACTCATTTTCATTGGGATAAATTGTTTTAATCACTTCTCGCAATTCCGACAAGCTCATATTTTCCTGAGCTGCGTGCTGTTCTGTGAGATTATCAAGCATAATTGGCGACACACTTAACACTTCAATGGTGCAGAAGTATTGATTATCTTCAAATCGACCAACACGTAAGATATCGCCTGCTTTAAAATGGCTTTCGGATTTATCTCGAATGGTGATGGTTTTACGCCCGGCGAGAATATCAGCTTCGAAGCGTTGATAAAAGGTAATATCGTTCATAAAGTGCGGTCACAAAAAATCTATTTTTTATTTTGAGGGCGAATTGAGCACGCCCTCATATTGGTCTTATTCCTCAATCCCTCTTAATTCATCTTTAATACGTTGAATTTCTAAGAATAAACGGCGTTCTTCTTGACGGCAAAAACTATCACCGCTTACGTTTTTCGCATTGGCAGAACAACGAACTTGTTTATATTGTTTTTCTAACACATTTAATACAGCTCTTTGCTGTTTACGTTCTGCACTTTCTTTTGGTGCTTTTTCAGTCACTACCACGCGTGGTTTCTGAGAGTGAGTTGCTTGTTGAGCGACAACAGTCTCTTTTTTATCCGATGCTTTCTCTGCTACATCAACCGCTTTTACTTCTTTTTTGACTTCAAATTTGACTATATCGGATTTTACTTCTTTTTTGACTTCAAATTTGACTACATCAGATTTTACTTCTGCAGTTTTAACGTCAGCTTTAACTTCTGTGCTTTCTGTTTTCTCAGCGACTTTTTCGGCTGATTTAGTTTCAGCCACTAATTCTTTTGATTTTTCAACCGCACTTTCTGCTTTTTCTGTTGGTGCAGGTACTCTTACTGCTTTCTCAACTTGGGTTGATGTGTTTTCTTTATTGTCACAAGCAGATAATAAGGTGCTTGCGCCAAGAATAAGGCTTAAAGCCACTTTAGCGTTTAAATTCATGTTAATTTCCTAGGTTTTAAAGTTAAAAAATATTAAGTGTTTTCAGTAGAAAGCGTCCAACCCTGTGAGCGAAGGATTTTATAACGTTCACGTGCTTGAGCCTTTTGCGTTTCTTCTACTGGTACAAAATCAATTAATTGTGTAAAGCTGTGACTAAAATCCGGCACTTCCATTTGTAAATTGATCAGCAAATCTCGACGTTGGGCATTGCGTTTGCCTTTCCAACTAATCTCAATTGGCGGGGCATATTGTGTTGCTTCGCCTGAAAGATTATGAGGAACAAACTCATTTGGATCCCGTTGCCATAATGCTTCATCAATTAAAAATGCTTGCTCTTCTGTTTCGCACGCGATTAAAACTCGCTCGCCTAAACGCCACGCTTGAGCGGCAAGATCACAGGCAAGTTGCTCAACTGTTATCTTCTTTTCTGGATTTAAGAGATAAAATTGTGCGTTTTTTGCCATGATTGCGACTTCCCCATTTATCGTTTTGTAAACTGGCGGATTTTATCAAAAAAGCAGCAAAAAATAAATCATCAACAAGGCGATTAAAGTAAATAGAAAAAACATGGAAATTTTTTACCGCACTTTTATGATCTACATCACAAAAGTAACTTTTAACCTTTATGTTACATTCCATTCATAACTCGTAGGTGTTAGAATTTCCAAGATTTATTTTTATTTTCGATGATAGGAGTATCACATGGCATTTCGTATTGAAAAAGACACTATGGGCGAAGTTCAAGTTCCTGCAGATAAATACTGGGCAGCACAAACCGAACGTTCTCGCAACAACTTCAAAATTGGTCCGGCAGCTTCTATGCCGCACGAAATTATTGAAGCGTTCGGTTATTTGAAAAAAGCCGCTGCTTTCGCAAACTGTGATTTAGGTGTATTACCTGCAGAGAAGCGTGATTTAATCGCAACCGCCTGTGATGAAATCCTTGCAGGAAAATTAGACGACCAATTCCCGTTAGTCATTTGGCAAACCGGTTCAGGTACACAATCAAACATGAACGTGAACGAAGTGGTGGCAAACCGTGCTCACGTTTTACATGGTGGTAAATTAGGCGAAAAATCTTTCGTTCACCCAAATGATGATGTAAACAAATCACAATCTTCAAACGATACCTTCCCAACTGCAATGCATATTGCGGCATACAAAAAAGTGGTTGAACACACTATTCCTTGTGTAGAACGTTTACAAAAAACGTTCGCACAAAAAGCGGCTGAATTTAAAGATGTGGTAAAAATTGGCCGCACTCACTTAATGGATGCAACTCCATTAACATTAGGTCAAGAATTCTCTGCATACGCCGCACAATTAGATTTCGGTTTACGTGCACTAAGAAATACCCTTCCACACTTAAGCCAATTAGCACTTGGTGGTACTGCAGTGGGTACAGGTTTGAACACACCAAAAGGCTATGATGTAAAAGTAGCGGATTACATTGCAAAATTCACTGGCTTACCATTTGTGACTGCGGAAAACAAGTTTGAAGCGTTAGCTGCACACGATGCAATCGTTGAAACTCACGGTGCAATTAGACAATTAGCGATGAGCTTATTCAAAATTGCAAACGACATTCGTTTATTAGCCTCTGGCCCTCGCTCTGGTATTGGTGAAATCTTAATTCCTGAAAATGAACCAGGTTCTTCAATCATGCCGGGTAAAGTGAACCCAACTCAATGTGAAGCGTTAACTATGGTGTGTGCACAAGTATTCGGTAACGATACTACTATCGCATTTGTTGGCTCACAAGGTCACTTCCAATTAAACGTATTTAACCCTGTAATGGTGGCAAATTTCTTACAATCGGCACAATTATTAGGTGATGCTTGCGTATCATTTGATGAACACTGCGCAACCGGTATTCAACCGAACTACCCACGCATTAAACAACAATTAGAAAATTCATTGATGTTAGTAACTGCACTCAATACACACATCGGTTACGAAAATGCCGCGAAAATTGCGAAAACTGCACACAAAAATGGTACAACCCTACGTGAAGAAGCGATTAACTTAGGCTTAGTTTCAGCCGAAGATTTCGACAAATGGGTTCGTCCAGAAGATATGGTGGGTAGCTTAAAGTAAACTCCCCCAATAATTTGATGTCAAAGGCAGGTATTCCTGCCTTTTTATTTGTGTTTTTTTAGAGGGCTTTTTTGTTATAATCACGGCAATATTTTTGATATGAAAAAAACTATGAAACTGAAATTTATTATTGCTGCCATTTCAGCCTTATTTTCCACCGCACTTTTTGCCCAATGGCAACCTGTCGGCAATGCTGAATACACATGGGGGCCATTCCATGTTTATACTGTCGGCTTATATTCTGAAACGAGTTCCTATGAAAAAAATGAACGTCCGTTAATGTTTTCGATTAAATATGAAAAACCAGTAGAAGGAAAAAACTTCGCCATTGCTTTAACCAAAGAAATGGAATCACAAAATTTAAGTAAAGATGACACCACGGCATGGCTCAAAAAAATGCAGGAAATCTTCCCTGATTTTTCACCAAACGACATCTTAAATTTTGTTGCCTTAGCCGATAAAGGCTATTTTGTATTAAATGACACGGTGTTAGATCACGAATTCGATCAAAAGTTTACACAAGCATTTATTGATGTGTGGCTTTCAGATAAAAGTAGTTTTATCAAATTACAACCGCAATTATTAGGTAAAGAAAAACCGGCTCACGATAGCAAAGAATTTCAACATCAACCTGCAAGCGAGCCTTTTGATGAAGAAAATACGATGCCGGAATTACCACCAAATTACGATTTTAAACAAGACGCAAAAGGATAAACAACAAGGGCGAACATGATATGGTTCGCCCTTTTCCTTTATTGTTTCACTTGCTGTTCTAAAAACAAGATCATCTGCAATGCAATATCAATGCCACTGGTCTTCTCAATCATTTCTAATCCTGGACTAGCATTTACTTCCAGCACCAATACCCCTTCTTTTGAGCGAATCAAATCAACACCGGCTACCGCAAGTCCTAAGGCTTTAGTTGCACGGATGGCGATGGATTTTTCCTCTTCTGTGAGTTTAACTTTTTCTGCAGTGCCACCACGGTGAAAATTTGCGCGAAACTCGCCATCCTGTCCAATACGCTGCATTGTAGCGACGACTTTATCACCGATCACAAAGCAGCGAATATCTGTCCCTTTTGCCTCTTCGACAAAATCTTGCAATAAAACAGGCACATTCGCATCTTTTAACGTTTCTAAAATACTGACCGCACTTTGTGGACGTTCAGCCAAGATCACCCCAATACCTTGTGAGCCTTTTAAGGTTTTAATAATCATTGGCGCGGTTGTTTGCTTAATAGCTTGTTTCGGCTCAACTTCACAGCCCGATAAGACAGAATTTGGCACAGCAATGTCTTGTTCCAATAACATCTGCAAACTGCGCCATTTATCGCGAGCGGCTAAAAATGCTTGTTCTTTATTAAGGCAATAGACGCCTTTTCCTTGGAAATGCCGCAATACTGCACAGCCCATTTGGGTGCTTGTCGTCCCAAAGCGTGGTAGTACAGCATCATAATCAGGCAATAAATAAGGTTCACTTTCTGCATTTTGTTGATAATACAAAGAAAAGTGCGGTTGATTTTTGTCGAGTTTTAAAATGCAACGATTAGGATCCAAAATATCCATTTGATGCCCGCAACTTTCTGCTGCTTCTTTTAAACGCTGGCAGCTATAAAGGCGAGGCTCACGGCAAAGCATCAATAATTTCATTCAGTTATACCCTTAGGAAAAGAGGAGTTGATATATTACACCAATCACAATAATCCTGAAAAATGATTTCTGCTTTTGTGGAAATAGAGTAAAATCATTAGGAATTTTGTTTAAATAAAAGGAAAATTTTATGTTCGTAGTTATTTTTGGTCGTCCAGGCTGCCCTTATTGTGTACGTGCAAAAAACCTTGCTGAAAAATTAAAAGGTGAAGTAGCGGATTTCGATTATCGCTATGTAGATATTATCGCTGAAGGCATTTCTAAAGCAGATTTATCAAAATCTGTCGGTAAAGAAGTGGAAACTGTGCCACAAATCTTTATCGATGAAAAACCAATCGGCGGTTGCACTGATTTCGAAGCATTAATGAAAGAACAATTTAACGTTGTTGCTTAATTTTTGCTAAAAATATAAAAGTGCGGTTAATTTCAACCGCACTTTTTTTTATTTAATCTTAGTTAATTTGTAACGAGATCGACCAATCCCACTCCGTCTCATTCAAACGATATTGTTCTTTTAATGCGGGTCCACAAGAATTGGAGCCTACCCCACTCATTTTATAATCCACACACAAGATTGTACTGCCACTTTTCTCCAAATCATATTCGTGCTTTTTACTGCACAATTCTTCTTGAGAATAAGGGGAAACATTCATACTAAAAGGCGCATGACTTTGCACGGTAAAGCAATCAGACGAATGCGCCACCGTCACTTCATGACAACCATAATGACTGCCATTTTCTTGCGGCTTTAAATAAGGTACATGATTACTTTCTGGCGTTGTCGTATAACGACC
>OBVN01000476.1_pt1 | contig 8175 bp, 9 predicted proteins | sample 1476171 | NCBI WGS metagenome assembly OBVN01 (sample SAMEA2580014, study PRJEB22360) | human gut metagenome | biome: human gut; feature: human-associated habitat; material: faeces | place: Denmark | collected 2008/2010
AATAATGCAACGCTTGTATCGTTAACAATAATGCTGCAGCCGTACTCTTGATGTTGGCCACCTTTGCAAAAGATAGAGAAGTCATTATTTCTCGTGGTGAGTTAATTGAAATCGGCGGCGCATTTCGCATTCCGGATATTATGGCTCAAGCAGGCTGTAAACTTGTTGAAGTGGGAACAACAAACCGCACACATTTGAAAGATTATCGTCAAGCAATCAATGAAAATACTGCTTTCTTAATGAAAGTACATTGCAGTAACTATCATATTAGTGGATTTACCGCTTCGGTTTCAGAACAAGAGTTGGTTGATCTTGGACGAGAATTTGATATTCCTGTTATAACGGATCTTGGTAGTGGGGCATTGATTGATCTAAGCCAATATGATTTACCGAATGAGCCAACGGTGCAAGAAAAAGTCGCACAGGGCGTAAACTTGGTGTCATTCTCGGGTGATAAATTATTGGGTGGAACACAAGCCGGTATTATCGTCGGTAAAAAAGAGTGGATTGCTCAGTTACAAGCTCACCCATTAAAGCGCGTACTGCGTTGCGATAAAGTGATTTTAGCTGGGCTTGAGGCAACATTACGTCTTTATCTCCAACCTGAAAAACTTACTGAGACGTTGCCAACTTTGCATTTGCTTACCCAATCAATGGATGTATTAAAAGAAAAAGCTGAACAACTTAAAGCCTGTTTAGCAAATCGTTTAAAAGATTACCAGGTTGAGATTGAAGAAAGCTTTGCTCAAATTGGTAGTGGTTCTCAACCGATGGCGACGATTCCTTCTCTTGCGGTGACGATTGCCGAAAAAACAGAGACAAAATTGACCGCACTTTTAACAGTATTCAAAGCGTTAGAACAGCCGATAATCGGTCGTGTTGAGAAAGGAAAAATTTGGTTAGATTTACGTAGCGTGGCTGACTTTAAGGCATTATTAGATACGGTGGAAAAATTATGATCATAGTAACATCAGGACACGTCGATCATGGTAAAACAGCCCTTTTGCAAGCACTAACGGGGACGAATACCGCTCATTTACCGGAAGAAAAAAAACGTGGCATGACCATTGATTTGGGGTATGCCTATTTGCCTTTAAAAGAGAAAGTACTCGGGTTTATTGATGTGCCTGGCCATGAAAAGTTTCTCGCCAATATGTTGGCGGGGCTTGGTGGTGTGCATTATGCGATGCTCATAGTTGCTGCAGATGAAGGGATTGCCGCACAAACTAAAGAACACTTAGCGATTTTACGTCAGCTTCAATTTACTGAAATCATGGTGGTGATTACCAAGGCTGACCGAGCAACAGATGAGCAAATCGAGGCATTAAAAACACAAATTCAGACGGATTATCCATTCTTAGCTGAATCTCATTATTTTATTACATCGGCGCAAACAGGCTTAGGTATTGATGCGTTACGCGATTATTTAGCCAATTTACCTGAATTAGCTGAAGTGGATAAACCATTCCGTTATGCCATCGACCGTGTTTTTAGCGTGAAAGGGGCAGGGACGGTTGTGACGGGCACAGCATTTGCTGGTTCAGTAGCTATTGATGACGAACTTTTCCTTTCTACAGGACAAAAGGTTCGAGTTAAAAATATCCATGCTCAAAATACACCGAGTGAGAGAGGCTTGGCTGGTCAACGCTTAGCGCTCAATTTGAACGTTGATTTAGATCGTACTCCAATGCTGCGCGGCGATTGGTTGTTAGCCTCAGAGCCACTTGAGCCAACCGATCGTATTACCATTGAAATTACACCAGAAGTGAATTTGAAAGACAGCCAGCCTGTACACATTTATCATGCGGCAAGCCGTACGACGGGTAAGCTCACCTTACTTGAAAGCAAAAATGCAATGAAAAATGACCGCACTTTGGCAGAAGTGATTTTAGAACAGCCGTTATTTTTAGCTTTTGGGGATAAATTAATTTTACGTAGTGGTGATGCGAAAGCGTTAATTGGTGGTGCTAAGGTACTCGAAATTCATTCCCCAAAACGTTATAAGCGCACAGAGGCTCGTCTAGCGTTCTTGGCTAAACTTAATCAGGCTCAAACCGCCACACAACGCATCGGATTGACCTTACAAAAAGAGGCGATTTCAGCTCAAGCTTTAATGTGGAGTGAGCAACTAACCGAAAATCAGCTGGCTGAAGCATTAGCCGAGAATGGCGATATCCGTTTCCAAAATTGGTGTTTTAATCGCGATTATCAACGTGAAAAAACGCAGCAAATTTTGACCGCACTTGCTACCTATCATGAGCAACATAATGATCAGCTAGGTTTGAGTAAGGCCCGCTTATACCGTATTGCGACACTAAACCAACCGGAAAATCTGATTTATCATTTTATTGAAGAAATGCTTGATGAAGGCCAATTGCAGCAGACTTGTGGTTGGTTACATTTGCCTTCACATAAAATTCAATTTTCAGCCGAAGAGCAAAGTTTATGGCAAGCGGTGTTAGTTGAATTTGAAAAAGCACATGGTCAAGCGATTTGGGTGCGTGATATGGCAACAGCCCTGGCGCAAGATGAAAGTGTGATGCGTAATTTTATGTATAAAGCAGGTAAATTGGGCTATCTTACGCCAATTGTAAAAGACCGTTTTTTCCTGACTGAAAGCATTTATGCTTATGCTCGCTTAATTAAGCAAATGGCAGGCGAAGAAGGTAAAGTTGCCGTAAATGAATTACGTGATAAACTGAACTTTGGTCGAAAACTGACCGTGCAATTAATGGAATATTTTGACCGTACCGGCTTTTTACGCCGCAAAGGCAATGATCACATTCTACGTGATAAAGATACATTCGATTTATAGGATAAAACATGAAAAAGACATTCATTTCAGCCTTAATTTTAACCGCACTTTTTACTGTAACAGGTTGTGAAGATAAAGAAGCGAAGGCAACCATTGCGCAACAAACGCAGACAATTGCACAACTGACGGAAGAAAATACGCAATTAAGAGCTGAAAAAGAAAAGGCTGAGAAAATTATCCCTGCAATAATTGCTCAAAATGATGTGATTTTTGATAAAGAGGAGACTATCAAATATCCTAAACCGGTCAAAGAAGATGAATATGCGCCTGTTGAAGGTAAGATTCATTACAGCGTTTCTACACTAAAAACGAATATTGAGTGGTTAGATAAACTACTTTTAGAAGAAATTTCAAAAAATGCTGATGGCAAACCAAGAAGCCGCGAGCAGCTTATTGCAGATTACCAGAAAGCATATGATGAAGCTAAAAAAGAGATGTTGGAATTCCCGATAAGTGGTGTTGATGAAACCTTAGATTTAGCATTTAGTCACCAAAGGGGTAAGCTTGCAGTATTTCTTGTAAACTATTACAGCTATGAAGGTGGGGTTCATGGGGTTGGTGGTTATTACTATCTTAATATTGATTTAGAAACGAAAAAACAACTTTCATTTGATGATGTTTTTAAACCAAACCAACAAACCAAATTAAAAGAATTACTTTGGGAACGTTACACTCGATATGGCGAGGTAAAAGATGAGGAAGTATTTACATCAAAAGATGCTTTTGAAGTGACCGATAATTTCTATTTAGATCATGATGGGATTCATTTTGTGTATAATGTGTATGAAATTGCGTCTTATGCAGAAGGGCCACAGGAGCTGGTGATTGAGTGGTGGAATGCCTCTGCGTTATTGAAGCCTGAATTTCTTCAGAAACAGTATTATCCCGTTTCGAGTAATACGGCAGAATAACAAAGTGCGGTCAATAATGGCCGCATTTTTATTGGCCTTTTTTCACCCAGTATTTAAAAGGTGTCTCTTTGGTTTCACTCGCTAAAAGGGTATGTTCCATAAATTGGCAGAAACTGGGAATATCGCGAGTCGTGGCGGGATCGTCCGCCAAAATAAGCAGCACTTCACCTTCATTCATGTGGCGAATGTTTTTTCTCACGAGCATTACAGGTTCAGGACAACATAAACCAACGGTATCAAGGGTTTTATTGACAGTAATTTCAGTCATATTTATGCTTATGCTCGCTTAATTAAGCAAATGGCAGGCGAAGAAGGTAAAGTTGCCGTAAATGAATTACGTGATAAACTGAACTTTGGTCGAAAACTGACCGTGCAATTAATGGAATATTTTGACCGTACCGGCTTTTTACGCCGCAAAGGCAATGATCACATTCTACGTGATAAAGATACATTCGATTTATAGGATAAAACATGAAAAAGACATTCATTTCAGCCTTAATTTTAACTGCACTTTTTACTGTAACAGGTTGCGAAGATAAAGAAGCGAAAGCAACCATTGAGCAACAAACACAGACAATTGCACAACTAACGGCAGAAAATACACAATTAAAAGCTGAAAAAGAAAAGGCGGAGAAGGTTATTCCTGCTATTTTTGCGGAAAAAGACCCCATTTTTGAAAAAGTAGAAAAAATTAAATATACCCAAGCGCAAGAACGTTGGTTTGAGCGTGATGAGGTAGAAATTGATATTAGTGTATTGGGATTAAAAACGAATATAGATTGGTTAGACGAACTGTTATGGACTGAATTGGTTAAAAATGAATTTGGAGAAAATGCACCTAAAACACGAGATCAGATGCTAAGTAAATACAAAACAATTTGGAATGATGTAAAAGCATCTTTAGAAAAGGAACCTGAGCTAGGTTTCGCTCGTCATGCTTGGATGGTATTTGTTGGTCAAAAAGAAAAATTAGCGACTTTTGCAGTGAGGTATTATAGCTATACTGGAGGACCACACGGTGTAGGTGGTAACGTATATTTAACTGTAGATATGACAACACATAAAGTTCTAACGCTTTCCGATATTATTGATCAGAAAAAGCTCCCTGAAGTTAAAGAATTATTATGGAGGTTTTATACAGACTCTGGTCGCATAAAAGATGAAGATGCGTTTACGAAAAAAACAGATTTTGATGTTTCTAAGAATTTCTATCTTGCACACGATGGTATTCATTTTATTTATGACGAGTATGAAATTGCTTCGTATGCCGAGGGCGAGCAAGATTTAGTGATATCGTGGGGGCAGCTACAACTTGGAAATTTATTAATGCCAGATTTTGTAAAACAGAAGTATTATGACTTCGGATATATAGCACCATACACAATACCAGTAGAAGAGTAATCAAAGTGCGGTCAATAATGGCCGCATTTTTATTGGCCTTTTTTCACCCAGTATTTAAAAGGTGTCTCTTTGGTTTCACTCGCTAAAAGGGTATGTTCCATAAATTGGCAGAAACTGGGAATATCGCGAGTCGTGGCGGGATCGTCCGCCAAAATAAGCAGCACTTCACCTTCATTCATGTGGCGAATGTTTTTTCTCACGAGCATTACAGGTTCAGGACAACGTAAACCAACGGTATCAAGGGTTTTATCGACAGTAATTTCAGTCATTGTTATTCATCAGTTTTATTGAAATTGAGCTACATCATACAATAATTATGGGGAAATTTCGATAAATCCGCTATCAATGATAAACTACGCAACAAATTCATTTGAACAATTATTTCATGGCTGAATACCTTATCCCCAAAAGTGCGGTCGTTTTTGAAGAAGAAATTAAGAAAAGTCGATTTATCACGTATTTGCAACATACGGAAGGACTTGAACAAGCCAAAGCTTTTTGGGCAGAAATTAAAGCACAGCACCCTAATGCCCGCCATCATTGTTGGGCAGCAGTGGCAGGCAAGCCAACGGATTCGCAGCAATTAGGCTTTTCTGATGACGGTGAACCAGCAGGCACTGCAGGGAAACCGATGCTATCGGCTTTGCAAGGTAGCCAAGTTGGTGAAATCAGTGCTGTTGTTGTTCGTTATTATGGGGGCATTTTATTAGGCACGGGCGGTTTAGTTCGTGCTTATGGAAATGGTGTTCAGCAAGCTTTAAAATTATTAGAAACTGAACGAAAAGTTGAACGTCAGTTATTCCAAGTTCATTGTGATTATGCACAATTAAATTGGATCCAAATTTTATGTGAACAACATCAAATTGAAATTTATCAGCAAGATTTTCAAGTGCAGATTACATTGCAGTTAGGCATTAGTGAAGATCAAATTAAATCTTTTGAACAAGCATTAATTGAGCGTTCGGCAGGAACGTTGAAATTAGAAGAAATGAATTAAGCGAGATATTGTGCATATTTTATCCATTATTCGGATTATCGGCATTTTGATCATGTGCTTTTCCGGCACGATGCTGATTCCAGCCTTTGTGGCGCTTATTTATGGCGATGGCGGCGGTAAAGCGTTTATGCAAGCTTTTGCATTGAGCTTAACCGTGGGCATGTTGCTTTGGTGGCCTTGTCATCACCACAAACAAGAATTACGGTCTCGTGATGGTTTTTTAATTGTGGTGGCATTTTGGTTCGTTCTTGGCGGGTTAGCAACCTTACCATTGTTATTATTTGATGCACCTCATTTAACGGTGGCTTCTGCCGTATTTGAGGCGTTTTCCGGGTTAACAACCACGGGCGCCACAGTCATGACTGGGTTAGATAATTTACCGAAAGCCATTCTGTTTTACCGTCAATTTTTACAATGGTTAGGCGGCATGGGGATCATCGTACTTGCGATTGCAATTATTCCTTTATTGGGTATTGGCGGAATGCAGTTATACCGAGCTGAAATGTCTGGTCCAATGAAAGATCAGAAAATTCAGCCGCGGATAGCAGAAACGGCAAAGGCATTGTGGTTTGTTTATTTCTTTTTAACCATGTCTTGTACCTTGGCTTATTGGCTAGCAGGTATGACACCGTTTGATGCACTTACACATAGTTTCTCGACGGTATCCATTGGCGGCTTTTCTACGCATGATGCCAGTATCGGCTATTTTAATAGCTCGGCGATTAATTTTATCACGGTTATTTTCTTGTGGATTTCGGCTTGTAACTTCGCATTGCACTTCAGAGCATTTTCGACTTTAGGACGAGAAAATATTTTGAAGATTTATACAAAAGATCCAGAATTCCGATTCTTTATGAGTATTCAAATTTTGCTTATCGTGGTTTGTACATTGGTGATGATAAGCCATCAATATTTTGATTCCTCATGGCAAGATTTTGAGCAAGTCGTATTCCAAGCCGTATCAATTTCAACCACAACAGGCTACACCACATCGAATTTTGCTGAGTGGCCTTCTTTTGTGCCGATGTTATTAATTATTGCCTCTTTTATTGGTGGCTGTGCAGGCTCAGTCGGTGGCGGTTTGCGTGTTGCACGGATTTTAGTGCTATATCTTCAAGGTGCGAGAGAGCTAAAACGATTTGTTCACCCAAATTTAGTGTATCCAATTAAATGGGGTCAAAATGTCCTTGATGAACGTGTGATTGGGAGTATTTGGGCCTTTTTCTCAGCGTATCTATTGGTATTCACTATTTGTTTATTAAGTGTGATTGCATGTGGTGTCGAACCTTTTGACGCCTTTAATGCAGTATTAGCAAGTATTAATAACCTTGGACCAGGATTAGGTTCAGTAAGCAGTAATATGACGGCGATGCCAGATAGTGCTAAATGGGTACTCACCATTGCGATGGTATGCGGTCGTTTAGAAATTTTCACATTATTGGCGCTCTTCACACCGGCGTTTTGGAAGGCATAATGAAAACATTAATTTTATATTCAAGCCGTGATGGACAAACTAAAAAGATTGCTGAATTTATGGCTCAGTATCTTGAAGGAGAAGTGATGGTTTCACCGTTAATGGAGGAGCAGGATCTTAAACTTTTTGATCGCGTGATTATTGGGGCATCCGTTCGTTATGGTCACTTTAATAAACAGGTATATCGTTTTGTAGAACGCCATCACGAATTGTTGAATGCAAAAAGTGCGGTCTTTTTTGGTGTAGGTTTAACCGCGAGAAAAGAAGGGAAAGATACGCCAGAGGGAAATGTCTATGTTCGTAAGTTCCTTCAGCGCATAAAATGGACTCCGGCAAAAGTCGGCGTGTTTGCAGGGGCATTGCTATATCCACGCTATAAATGGATTGATCGTGTCATGATCCAATTGATTATGAAAATTACAGGTGGCGAAACGGATTCAACCAAAGAAATTGAATATACCGATTGGGGAAAAGTAAAGGCATTTGTAGAAAGTCTGAATTCGTAGAATAAAACACCATAAAAATTGTGTTTTTTAGACGATTTGATTAAAAGATCTTCAAGCAAGAAAAAATTTAC
>OBVN01000477.1_pt1 | contig 8165 bp, 7 predicted proteins | sample 1476171 | NCBI WGS metagenome assembly OBVN01 (sample SAMEA2580014, study PRJEB22360) | human gut metagenome | biome: human gut; feature: human-associated habitat; material: faeces | place: Denmark | collected 2008/2010
TGTAAGCGCTTTTGCTTATGAGATAAATATATATTATAATAAAAATATGTAAAAAATGGAGAGTATAGAGATGGATGTATATGAAATAAAGATAAAATTATATTTATTGAAAGATATAAAAATTGAAGAAACACAGACTTATTTAGCATACTTTATTGATAGTGTAATGGTTAAAGATAATATGTTTTTAGGTATACATGAGACTAATCAGTATAAGTTTTATACCTTTGATAGTTTGTATCCTTTAGCTAAAAATGGGGTTTATCAAAAAGATAATTCGTATGTGTTTAGAATAAGAACGTTAGATTATCAATTAGCTCAATATTTATATGATACTTTAGCTAAAAATCGGACTAAAGAATTTCAAGGTTTGACCGCTGAGGTTAAAATAATTAAACCAAAATTAATCAAAAAAATATATACACTTACACCAGTGATTTTAAAAACAGAGCAGGGATACTGGAAAAATAGCATTAAAATAGAGGATTTTGAAAAACGATTAAAAACTAATTTAATCAAAAAATACAAAGATATAACTGGTGAAGAAATTAATGAAGATTTTCAATTATATTATCAAATCAATTTTAAAAATAAAGTTCCAGTATCAAGAAAATATAAAGGAATTAAATTGTTAGGGGATATGATTGAATTAGAAATTGCGGAAAATGATAATGCTCAAAAATTAGCAATGTTAGCTATTGGAGCAGGCTTATTGGAGATGAATGCGCGAGGGTTTGGTTTTGTTAATTACATATATTATTGAAAGGAGGTTATATAATGCTTGATGAATGTTTACGAATTTTTAAGCAAGAGCTTAAAGATAATACAAATTTAGTTTTAAATACAATAATTTTGGCTGACGGGGATTATGTTTTAGTACATAGCGACGGTACTTATGATGTTGAAAAAATTAAATATTCAAAAAAGGATCATTGTTTAATCGAAAAGCCAGAAGATGAAATATATGATAAATTATGTTTTTATGATTATCAAAGTCAGTTGGTGAGTATGAATAAACCACAAGATCCAGGGAAAACGATTCATTCAAATAACTATTTATCATTATTTGTAAAAAAGGAAAGTTTTAATAATGGTAAAATGACTGATGAAGCAATTGAAAGATACTTCAAGGCCTTAGAAAATCCCCAAGACAAATATAAAGGTAAAGATTTACAGATGTATAATTTTATAAATGATAATATTAGTGAGATTGATCAAGAAAGATTGTTACATAATAATCAATGGTTAAAAGAGCATATATATAATTTAGAAGGCGTTGATTATAATGAGAAGGATTATTTAAAAATCTTTTTTGAAGTAGATGACCAATTATATATTGATGAAGGAAATCGTTATCTTTTAACTAAGATATTTAATTGTAATGATTATAATGTTTATGATAACGGCACGGTTTATGGATTACCTAATTATAATTTGCAATTAAATGCAAAGAAGCCTTTTTTAGAGAATAAAACCCGGATGCATAAAATTCCATATATGGTTTCCTTAGAAGATGCCTTATTACAAAAACAGTTTTTTGATTATTTGTTAAATCGAGTAAGTACTGGTAAGAGCAATGTATACATAAATGAAGACGATGATAAAAGAATCTATTGTTTAGATAATACTGAAAATATAGATAAGGGATTTAATGGATTTTATCTTAAAACTAAAAAAGGTAAAGAATTAGAAATACACTATATGGATGTTGTTACTGATTATAAACAATATCTAAATCCTTTATTTGATTTTGAAAATGTTATTGGTGCTTTAGACGATGAATGTTATCGAGAATATAAATATCGTAATGACGTTGAAAAATTAATTAATAATATTTTGTTTTCTAAGTATTTAATTAATAATTATTTTACCGCTCCAGATGATATAAAAGGTATTAAAACAGATAGTGTTTACAAGAGTAATCTTTTAACCTGTAGGAATGCAATTTTTGCTTGGACACGTGCTGGAAGAGTTGATAATATTGGATATATATTACCAAAAGCAGCATTAGGGGTTGTAATTAATTCAATTAGAAAAGAATATATAAGATTAGCTCAGAAGCAGTTAAATCTTTATTTTGCTTTAGATAAATATTTTAATAAACAGGAGAATAATATGGAAAATGTAAGAGAGAGCTTGCGAACTAAAATAAATAGCGAGCATCAAAATGTAATTGAAAATGATTTAGAGTATAGCTTTGCGGTTGGTCAAGCACTAGCTTATCTGCAATCAAAAAGTAAGGCTAAAAATAAAACTCAGGATATTATTAATCAATTTATTGTTATTAGAAATGATCGGGTTTTAAAAATAAAATTAAAACAGTTTTATCAGCGGTATAATTACAGTTTATTTGTAGGGAAAACACGGTTTAATTATATGTTTTCGATGATTATGGAATATCTTGATGTAAATAAAATTGATCAAGGAATGTTATTAGCTGGATATTTAGGAGAAAATTTAATTTATGAAAAGGGAGAAAAGGAAAATGGATAAAAGAGTATACGGAGTAATTGGAATATCTTCAATAATGTCGAATTGGAACGCTGATTTTTCTGGCTATCCAAAAAGCTTATCTGATGGAACGATTTTTGGTAGTGATAAGGCTTTAAAATACCCAATGAAAAAGATGTGGGATAATGAAGGTCAAAAAGTTTTATATATGAAATCAATGAAATTTTCACCACAGAAAGATGGCACTGTAACATTAGTACCTAATTCATTAAAAGAAAGATATGAAAAATTATTTGATGTTGATGATTTAGGAAAATGTAAAGATGCTAAAGAAGTATTGTCTAATTTAATGAGTGCGGTTGATGTTAAAAACTTTGGAGCAACATTTGCAGAAGCTAAAAATAATATCTCAATTACTGGTGCTGTTCAGTTTGGGCAGGGAATTAATAAATATAGTGAAAGTGTAGCTGAAGAACAACAAATCTTATCACCATTTAGAGATAGTTCAAAAGATAAAGAAAAAGATGAAGAAGCAAAAAATTCAACTTTAGGTACTAAGATCGTTAGTAATGAAGCGCATTATTTCTATCCTTTTTCAATTAATCCTAGTGCTTATAAAGAATTTGTGGCTTTAGGAGTCACAGATGGCTACACTGAAGAAGATTATTTAAATTTTAAAAGAACGGCTTTAGTAGCGGCAACTTCTTTTTCATCAAATGCTAAAGAAGGATGTCAAAATGAATTTGCTTTATTTGTGGAAACTAAATCGGATACATATTTACCAAATTTAAGCGAGTATATTAGTTTTGAAAAAGCAGATATTAATAAAATTAAAATTGAATGTAACATGTTAAATGAATTAGAAGATGTTTTAAATATTGAAATTTATTATAATCCTGAAACAACAGTTTTAGAATCTAATTTACAAAAAGCAAAAACTTATAACCTGATTACTAAAAAAGAGGTGTAATATATGCAGGCACTTAAATTTACTTTAAGTGGTAAAACAGCTTTTTTTAAGCGTCCGGAGGTCAATACATATTATTATTTTACTTTTGGTAATATTCATAAAGTTGCGCTATTAGGAATATTTGGGGCAATTTTAGGTTATCAGGGCTATAATAATACGATTGAACTACCAGAGTTTTATCAAAAATTAAAAGATATCAAATTATCTATTTTGCCTCATAATAAAAAAGGTTATTTTTCAAAAAAAATACAGTATTATAACAACTCGGTTGGTTATGCTTCCAAAGAACAGGGTGGTAATTTAATTATAAAAGAACAATAGTTAGAAGCTCCTTGTTGGGATATTGTTATTTTGTTGGATAATGAGGAGGCAAATAAATTAGCTAAAGCTATAATAAACAAAAAATGTATTTTTATACCATATTTAGGTAAAAATGATCATCCTGCTAATATTACTGATCCTGTAATTGTTGATTTAGAGAAACGTAATATTGATGAAGAATCTTTGGCCTGTTTATTTCCTAAGGGAGATTTTGAAGAAGCTGAAGATATTGATATTGATTTTTATAAATATCAAGAAAGTTTACCAGTTAGATTAAATGAAAAAACGGGATTGTATGAGTATATGACATTTATTCATACTAACCTTTATATGGATGAAGGCAGTGTATATAGTTTTGATGAAAAAAACATTGTATTTTATTAACCCGCTATTAAGCGGGTTTTATTAAAGGGAGGATATTATGGATATAGATGGATATCTAGTTTCGCTAGAAAAAATAATAATTAATATTGATCAGTGCTATGGACATAGAGATGATGATCATCAAGAAACAATTAATGAACATATTCAATTATGCACGAAATATTTGAAAGAAATATTTAAATTAAAGAAATTGGATTCGATTTTAAAATCTTTTAACATTTCTTTAGGAGAGGGGTTATCAGATGAAGGAAAAGAAATGTTTAATGAGTTATTTTTTAACACAATTACCTTTCATGATACCGGAAAAATAAATCCAGTTTTTCAAAATGATAAAATGAATAATCCAGTAATGAATTATTTAAATCCACCTAAAAATTTAGAATCTGATCATTCAAAATTATCGGCATATATCTATTTAGGATATTATTTAAATAAACTAAAAACACTAACAAAAAGTGATATCAAATTATTAAAATCTATTATCTATATAAATGCTTTTGTAATTTCTCGACATCATAGTAAAATTGATGATTTTAGAACACGCTTTATTGATAAGTTTGATAGTGATGATGAATTAGAAAAGAGAATTATTGATTGGGTTAATGATGATGAATTTGCAAAATTGTTTAAAGATGGTTTTAGTTTTATACCTTTAAAACAAAAAGGACGTGATAATTTATTTAAAAAACTAAGAAAATATGAAACTAATAAGCAAATTGATTTATATGTCTATGTTAGATTCTTATATTCACTTCTGGTTTTTTGTGATTATTATGCAACAAGTGAATTTTATGGTGATAATAGAAATAATGTAATGCTTAAAGATGCTTATTTTAGTGAAATCATGGAACTATATGATAATAGTGAATTAGTTACAAAGATTAGAAAAAACGATATTGGTGAAGAAAAAATCAATGAATTAAGAACGAAGATATTTTTAGACGCAGAAAGAAATATACTCAAAAATTTAGATAAAAATATATTTTATTTAGAAGCTCCAACCGGAAGTGGTAAAAGTAACACAGCATTAAATCTTAGTTTACGTTTAATTGAAAATGATGATAGTTTGAATAAGATAGTATATGTGTATCCTTTTAATACATTAGTAGAACAAAATCTAGCATCGTTAAATAAAATTTTTGGTAATAGTAAGGCTATGAATAATATTGCTGTCGTTAATTCTACAACCCCATTAAAAAAGGATGAAGATGAAAACTTTTCGGGTGAATATCAAAAAGCATTATTGGATCGCCAATTTTTAACTTATCCAATTATTCTAGCAACCCATGTAGGTTTATTTGATACTTTCTTTGGAAATAATCGAGAATCAGCCTTTGGTCTATGCCAATATGCTAATTCAGTAATAGTTTTAGATGAAATCCAAAATTATCGAATTGAAATATGGAACGAGATAATCATCTTCTTAAAAAAATTTGCTAAAATTCTTAATCTAAAAATAATTATCATGTCAGCTACATTACCAGATTTAGAATTACTTACAGATGATCGTAGTAATTCAGTTTCATTAATAACAAATCCTCAAGAATATTTTTTAAATCCAATTTTTAAAGATCGAGTAAAAACAGATTATAGTCTAATAAATGTAGAAAATACTGAAGAATCGTTATTAAATCATGTTTTAGAGATGAATAAATTAAAGAAAAAAATAATGATTGAGTTTATTGTTAGAAAAAGTGCAGAAAAGTTCTATCGTCAATTAAAAGAGATAGAATTAGATTGTGAAGTTTTATTTATTAGTGGTTTTGATAGTGTATTAGAAAGAGAAAAAATCATTAGTACTGTTAAAACTTCAAAACATCTTATTTTAGTAGCGACCCAGGTAATTGAAGCCGGTGTCGATATTGATATGGATATCGGTTATAAAGATATATCTAAACTTGATAGTGAAGAACAGTTTATGGGAAGAATAAATCGCTCATGTAAAGAAGATGGAAAAGGAATAGTATATTTCTTTAATTTAAATAAGGCAACCAATATTTATAAGGGGGATGAACGTGTTGCACAGAAAAATTTAACATTGTTTAATGATGATATGAAAAAAGTATTGTTAAAAAAGAACTTTAATTATTATTACCAAAAACTTCTTAAGACTCTAGCAAATAGAGCTAAAAAGCCTGAAGAAAAAAATGTTCCCAATTTTTTTAGAGAAAGTGTTGCGTGTTTAGATTATCAGGCAGTAAGTAAACGAATGGAATTGATATTAGATACTAGAGATCGAGTAACGATATTTTTAGGAAGAATGGTAATTAATATTGATGGGGAAGAATTTGATGGTAAAGATATTTGGAATCAGTATGTAGATTTATTGAAAAATAATGAAATGGATTATGCTAAAAAAGTATATGAGTTGTCAGTGGTTAAAAGTATGATGAATTATTTTATGTATCAAGTTATTAAAAAAAATCAATTTGATTTTAAAGAGCAGGTTGGAGATATTTATTATATTGAAAATGGTGATGATTATATTTTAGATGGTAAATTAAATACAGCTCTTTTTGAAACTGAGGATGAGTTATTTATATAGAGGTAAGAATATGGAAGTAAATGGAACATTAATAAACTATTATTTTCATTGTCAAAGACAATGTTATCTTCATGGTAATCGACTTAATTTAGAGGATGAAAGTGAAAATGTGAAGATTGGTAAAGCATTGCATGAAGAAAAGTATAAAGATGATAAGAATTCAGAGATTGCAATTGGCAATATTAGATTGGATAAATTAACTGCAAAATATTTAACAGAAACAAAAAAGTCTGATGCTGATTTAGTTGCAGCAAAGTGGCAGCTTTTATATTATCTTAAAATTTTAAAGTCAAAAGGAATAATACGAAAAGGACGAATAGAAGTAATTGAAAAGAATAAACAAAATAAATCTTTTATTGAAGTGGAGCTAACAGAAATTGAAGAAAAAGAATTAGATAAAATTGTTATTAAAATTAAAGAACTATTAGAAAATGATGAAATACCACTAGTTTTAAATGAAAGTAAATGTAAAAAATGTGCATATTGTGCATATTGTTATATATAGGAGGTGTTGTAATGAAAAGTACTAAATACATAACTAGTATGGGAGATTTAAAACGTAAAGATGATTCACTTTGTTTTAGAAAAAGTGGTAAGAATATATATTTACCAGTAGAAAATATAAAAGAGATAAGAGATATATTGTTTAAATGAAATTTCTCTTAATACTAAATTATTAGATTTTATCTCATCTAAAAATATAATTATTCATTTTTTTAACTATTATCAGGGTTATAGTGGTACCTTTTATCCAAAGGATAAATATACTAGTGGTAAATTGTTGATTAAACAGGTTGAAACATTTAATAATTATCGTATTGATATTGCAAAGGCAATAGTTAATGGCATTGCAATTAACGTTGATGAAACTTTATATCACTATTATAAGCATGGTAAAAATGAGGTTAAAGAAACAATAGACTGGTTAAGAAAAGAGGTGCCAAAACGTTTAAAAAAAGCAGAAGATATTAAAATGATTATGGCGGTTGAAGGAGAAATATGGCAACGTTTTTATAGTATGTTTAGATATATATTACCTGAAGATTTTATAATGAACAAAAGAGTAAAGAGACCGCCTGATAATCCAATTAATGCACTGATTTCTTTTGGAAACACTTTACTTTATACAAAAACAATTTCAGCGATATATCAAACTCACTTAAATCAAAGTATTTCTTTTTTACATGAACCTACAGAACAAAGATTTTCTTTGTCTTTAGACTTAAGTGAAGTATTTAAACCGATCATTGTTTTTAAAACAATCTTTGAATTAGTCAATACTAAAAGATTAACGGTTGAGAAACATTTTGATAAGAAAACTAATTATTGTCTTTTAAATGATAAAGGTAGGGATATATTTATTGAAGCTTTTGAAAATAGAATGGAAACTAAATTTTTACATACTAAATTAAAGAGAAAGATAACATATAAAACAGCTATTAAATATGATGGTTATAAATTAATTAAAACAATTTTTGAAAATAAATTATTTAT